>WNFR01001016.1_pt1 | contig 34888 bp, 23 predicted proteins | sample 5400221 | NCBI WGS metagenome assembly WNFR01 (sample SAMN13153357, study PRJNA577476) | soil metagenome | isolation source: 40 cm soil under Madrone tree | place: USA:California | collected 2016-06-14
CGCGCAATCGGTTCGCGCGCTGCATCTACCCGCGCGACAAAAAGCAAATTATCCACGATCTTGGAAAGCCGTTCGCATTCGCCGACGGTGGATTCGATGGTATCGCGATACTCGGCGGCCGTGCGATCTCGCGTTAGAGCCACCTGCGCTTCGCCCATCATATTTGCAATTGGCGTTCGCAGCTCGTGCGCGAGATCGGCTGAAAACTGAGAAAGCCGCGTAAACGAATCGTCCAGCCGCTTGAGCATGTCATCGAATGCGATGGCGAGCGGTTTAAGTTCGCCCGGCCAGTCACCGGGGGTCACTCGCTCCTTCAGATGAGTCGGTCCGATGCGCGCAAGCGATTGCGTCATTTCTTGCAGCGGGCGCAAACCTCGTTTGGTGACAATGGTGGCAATCAAAGCCGAGGCCAGAACACTCCCCGAGAGGACCATGATAAATAAAACAGCGAAATTTCTTTCGACTCGCTCGTCGCTTGACCGGTCCTGTGCCACCTGAAGCGTGTAACGCTGGCTGCCGGACTCTTCGGTCAGGGCGACGAGGGAAAACAGTTTCGACCCTCTGCGGTAATCCTTTAGGGCGCCAGCGATCGACGTTGATTCTTGTGGCGGCGGAAAAATTTCCGGCGGAAGGGATCGATCCATCCCCGGCGTTTCCGCGTAGGTGCGGCCTTGCGAATCAAGCATTCTGATCCAGTAAGCGGTATGCTCGCCTGCGTTGCGGTCTCTCAACTCTTCGGCGAAGACATTGGGCCCACTCTCGTGGAGATCCGCGCGCAAAGCCGCGACTTTGTCGGCCAGGACAGCGTTGTCTTCGGCAAATGCGTGTCGGACAACGATCGCATAAAACACACCAAGCCCGCATGCGAGCAAGAGCGATGTCGCCACTGTGAAAAGCTGCCAGGCGATGGAGCGGCGTTCAGTGCGCCTTGAGAACATAGCCAACGCCGCGAATGGTGTGGATAAGCTTGGTCTTAAACGGATCGTCCACCTTCGCACGCAAGCGGCGGACAACAACATCTACAACGTTCGTGTCAGTTTTGAATCCTATGTCCCACACATGTTCTGCAATCTCAGCGCGAGAAACTACTTCACCGGCTGAGCGGACTAAGTTAGCGAGGAGAAGAAATTCCTTCGGGGTGAGATTGAGCGAAACACCGGAGCGCGTTGCCTTGTGGCGTCGCATGTCGATTTCCAAATCATCGATGCGCAAATGTTCTGTTTGTCGCTGGGGAGCGCGTCGCAATACCGAGCGCACCCGGGCGAGCAATTCCGCAAACGCGAACGGTTTGACTAGATAATCGTCTGCGCCCAGCTCGAGTCCTTTGACCCGGTCGCGCACACTGTCACGAGCGGTTAGAAAGAGAATGGGCGTCCGAACCCGATCGCGTCGGAGCTCGGCGACAAGTTCCCAGCCGTCCTTATGCGGCAGCATGATATCGACGATAAGAAGATCAAACTTGCTTGCACGCGCTTGCTCCAAACCGGTTTCGCCATCGGGCGCAACATTGACCGCGAAACCGGCTTCGCGCAGTCCCTTGGCCAGGAACGCCGCCGTTTTCTTTTCGTCCTCGACTACGAGAATCCGCATAATCAAAAAAACGAATTTCGAAGCAAATCTAAATGACCAAGAGAAATTCGAAATGGGAAATGCGAAACGCGGAACAACGTGAGTTTGCCAACGGGCGTTTCTGATTTCGATGATTCAGATATGTCTTTTGAGTTTTATTTCGGGTTTCGGGATTCGGATTTCGAATTTCTTTAACGAGGAAGGGCTGCTTGATCTCATGAGCATGAGCAGAGCAAGAGTAAGGCACATATTTAGCGCCAAGGGCGCGGCATTCACTTCAAGCCTGGGGCGGCGCCCCAGGATTCGTGGAATCCGAAACCCGCCAGCGCTGAAAGCGCGATTCAGTTCGCCGAGCAGTGGGATCATCATTCGCTCCATGCCCCAGTCGCTCAGTAAAGTCATCCTTCACATCATCTTTAGCACGAAGAATCGCGAGCCTTGGCTCGATTACGACATGCAGCCGCGCATGCACGCTTATGTGGCGACAATCTGCCATGACCTTGGTACTGAATTTGTGCGCGTCGGCGGTGTTGCTGATCACGTTCAGTCGTCACGACGCTGCCGCGAACACTTTCCCAAGCCGAGTTGATCGAACAGATCAAGAAAATATCGTCGAAGTGGATCAAAACAATTGATACTCGTTATCGCGGGTTCTTGTGGCAGCGCGGATATGGCGCGTTTTCGGTAAGCCCGAGCCAGCTCGATGCCGTGCTGCAATATGTAGAGACGCAACAAGAGCACCATCGCACTCGCACGTTTCAGGAGGAATTCCGCGACCTGTTGCGCAGGCATGGTGTTAATTTCGACGAGCGTTATGTCTGGGACTGAAACCAATCGTGCAACTGAATCGCGCTTTCAGCGCTTGTTCATTGCGATCGAATTCCTGGGGCGATGCTCCAGGCTAAAATGATACAGCGCCTTTGGCGCTAAGCAGATACAGGAAGAGAGGCATTAACCTGTGGCTGGCGGCTGCATATGCGCCCTACGGGCCAGAAGCTTCCTGCGAAGACGGCACGGCAATTACAAGGCCGGCAAGAAGAAACGTGATTGCCGCTGAGAATAAGCAATAACGACAGTAAGCATGCAGCAGGAACGCCTGCACATAAAGGAACCAGAGTGTAGCGAGAAACATTGCGCCGACGATGGGAATAAGAAGTATTCGCGCGCGGGAGTAGCCGAACGCTGCGAATGTGGTGAAGGCAAATACGCTCAAGTACGCGACAGCGCCAAGCAGGGCCACCGGAATTCCGCCCACCCGCGCATACGAACTGCCCAATACCCGGAAACAATCTGGCGATCCTCCGCAACTGAGCGTCTCGCCGGTTAACGCCTGCACAGTCAGATAAGTTGCGTCCGCCAAGCCGGCCAGTGAAACGATCGCGGCGAGCGTAAAAAGGATCGTGCGAAATCGCGATATGCTCATAGAATCAGCCCGCGAATCACGCGAATTGACGCGAATAAATCAGAGGGAGACATCGGAAAGAGCCATTTTGAGTTTGATGTGTTGGGTCTTCGCGATGCGTTCGTATTCGAGCTTAGGGTAGTGCCCAAAATTCACTACTAGGCCAAGCTCGAAGCCGGTTGTGTGCAGATAATTCAACAGTTGAGCGCGATGCTCGTCGGTTAAGCCGGAGACAGCTTTTAATTCGACGATAATTTTCTCGAAGCAGACGTAATCTGGCTCGTAAGTTTGCTTCAATATCCGACCACGATAGCTGAGGGTAAGCGATGGTTTAGCGATTGCCGGAATCCGCTGGTATTCAAACTCGATGCCCAAACACTCTTGATAAACCGGTTCCAGAAACCCGCAACCCTTTTCGTTGTACACCTCGAAGCGGGCGCCAATAATCGCGTAGCTCTCGCTCTTGTAAATGATTTCAGCCATCCCTTATTCGCGTCAATTCGCGTGATTCGCGGGCACTCGTAAAAATCAAGCGCCACTTTTCGATTTTTGTTCCAGCGCCGCATTGATGGCGGCGCGAACGCCCTCGGGGTTTTTATCTTTTGGGTCCACCGGATGATTATTGATGAAGAAGGTTGGAGTAACGTTTACTCCCAGAGAATCGCCCAGCGCGTGATCTGAATCGACTCGTTCTCTGGCTTTTTCGCTGTCCATGTCCTTTCTGAATTGATCAAGATTGAGCCCGATCGTTCCGGCGTAGGATTCGAACAATTCGCGGGCGTTGGGAGCCTTGCTCCAGACTGCTTGTTCTCGATACAGCACGTCGTGCATCTCCCAAAAACGGCTTTGCAGCCCGGCCGCTTCTGCGGCTAGCGCGGCGTCACGAGCGTGCTCGTGACCCGGGAGCGGAAAATTTCGAAACACGATTCGCAGACGCGAGTCGTACTGTTTCAGAAGCTCCTCGCCAAAACTGGCGAAACTGCCGCAGGGCGGGCACTGAAAATCGGCAAACTCTTCCAGTGTCACCATGGCGTCGGGGTTGCCTCGAATGTGCATTGATTCGGTGCCGCTCTTGCCCGACGGGCTCCTGTTTTCCGGCATCGACAGGAGCTGTGGGCGCTTTGCCCGATATAGCATTGCTCCGCTCCCAAGCGCGACCAATGCGACCGTAGCAACAATTACAAAAGGCAAATAGCGTTTCATCGACCGGAGCGAGAGCGAAAAACTTCGGCGCAACGATGGAATCGTCAAGTCAGCACTCGGCCTAACCACGAATGAACACGAATGCAGACGAAGAAGGGGAAGATTCGCCCGCGAATCACGCGAATAGACGCGAATATAAAGGCAGGTGGATATAATCCATTCGCGTCATTCGCGGGCAGCCAATTTTTCGTTTTGCTATACTGCCAGTCGACGTCCCCAAATCTTTTGACCGATACGATCTTGCAAAAGTATATTTGCTAATGCGACTCCGAAGCTTCTCGATCATTGTGGGATTTGTGGTTATGGCTGCTTCCATTTCTCTCGGGCAAACTCCGTCCGGAACAGAAACAGGGATTGAAGGAGTAATTATGATTAGCCCGGCTCAGCCGGGCCCAATCAGAGCTGATAGTCCCGGATCAATACCGCTCGCGAACGCGGCCTTTGTCGTGGAAAACGAAAACAGCGAGGTGGCCTCATTCACGACTGATGATCACGGTCGTTTTCGGATTTCCGTGCCGCCCGGACACTACAAGGTTTCCATCAAGGGAAAGAGACCCGGGATCGGCCGCTACGGCCCGTTCGAGGTCGATGTTGCGCCGGGCAAAATGACAACAGTCCAGTGGGAGTGCGACTCGGGCATTCGATAGAAATCATCCCATAAATAGTTCGATCCGGCTTTTCGCGGGCCGAGGGCGGCCCGGCTCCAACGACATGCATCGACGACGAACGCTGGAGACAACCTGCCCTCAGGCTGTTTCGATTTATGAGATGGGTTCTAGTTGCCGAGCGATAGCGACGCGCGGGTGGAACGCGTTGTCCTCAACGCGTTGGCGAAAATATCCACCGTAGCTGTAGCGGCAGCCGTGCCGGCTGCAATGGGACCAGTTCGCAGGCGACACGCCTGCCACTACAGGATCACCCTGCGACGTGAGTCACACGTTGGCAAAAAGTCCGGCTATGTGATCTGCTTTTTCTCGCGCCCGCGGGAACTCGCGAGTTGCCTCGCGAGTTCCCAGGTCAGGGCATTCACATTAACCAATCACGGGCGAGGCGGCGGGGTCGGGCGGGACCTCGGCGTTGGAACAGGTCTGGGCGTGGATATCGGCGTCGGTGTAGCCGTAGCCGTGGCTGTAGCAGTAGCCGTAGCCGTCGCTGTTGCTGTCGCAGTTGCAGTAGCAGTAGCTGTAGCGGTCGGACTCGCAGTAGGCGTTGGTGACGGACTGCAGGCTTGCAGGACGTAGCTTTGCGCGCCAGTAGCCGGTTGACCCGACCCGTTGCAGAAGTACTGGTCAAAGGCGGTGTCGTTTTTCTGCACTCCCGCTGTGGCCGATGTGTTGGCGTTGGTCACTGTGCCGTAGATCACATCGAAGCGACTCTGCCCCTCGTACAACCTCAGCTCGAAGTTGGCAGTGCCGCTCCCAGGGAAGTACTGCGACCGCCACTCAATATTGAAGATGCGGTCGGGGGCACTACCACTTATCGATGTGAATATGCCGAACCCACCATTGACTAAATACAGGTCATCCCAGTATGGGTAGATGGTGTAGTCGTGGGTGTTCCACGGCAGGCATTGGTTGGTGAAGGTCGCATCGCTGGTCACGAACTGGGCATTGCCGTTGGACGACAGATTGACGGCGTTGTAAGTCTGGTCGTACAAGCTATAAGAGAAGGGGAGTGAAATAGTGGTTACCTGATCATCCCCGTGATTGCCGATGTCGGTTGTCCCTGGCACGATAGCCTGGGTTATCGACGTTATGGTGTAATGGTCTGGCGGCGGGCAACCCTCTACGGTGTAACTTCCCGAGAAGGCCGCGTTACCATTGCAAGTATTAGCGGTAATCGCGCCGGCGCCAATACTCGCCGTCAAGGCACCCCCGAAATTCATATGCAACGTGAAAGTTACTGTGCTCCCGCTGACGCTGTGCCCGGTCACACTTGGGCCACTGTTGCCGCTCACCGTGAGATCGCTGTCCTGAACTGAGGCGGGATCAACAGCCTGGTTGAAGTTCACGTCATAGTTATAATTGTTCGGCGCCGGCGGTGAAAACGTGCCGCCAACAGGCGGGTTAGTCGTAGTCACCTGTAGCGGCGTTACGGCGTAACAGAACGTGCAGTTGAACTCAAAGTTCGGCATATTGTCCGAAGCACGATTAAATGCGCCAGCCGGGATATGCATCGTATACTGGCCCTCTGTTGTCACCGGCGAACTGTTGAAGTGGAAGGTGATCTGCGTGTTCGGCGGGTTTCCTCCTAACGTGAAGGAGTTCGCTGCGGTTCCGTTCACTGTGAAATCGGTGGCCTGGACAGTGGTCGGATCCACGGGGTCCGTCAGGTTGATAATGAAGTCAGTCGGCTGGGTATTGATGACGCTGTTGCAAGCCGGGTCGCTGGTCGTCACGGCAAAACCCACTAGCTCCCTATCAGTGAAGGCGTCCTGCTGGGAGGCGCCGGCGATGGTCACGCGCCCGTCCACCCATGAACTCACGTGCTTGGTGAGCAACGCGGAGCCGTAGTCGTAGTCACCCGCATAGGTCGGCTGGATGTTCCCGTCAGATTGCGCCGGTAGAGGACTGACTACGTCCGAGAACGTATCGTCAGCCAGCCACGTCGCGCCATTGTCGGGAGACTTGCGCGAGAACATCCTGTAGCACGGAACGGCTGGGTTACCCTTGGTGCAGCTGGTGCTCTCCCGCGCGTCGTACCAAGTGGCGAAGAGGGTGCCTGCAGGGCTGACCGAAAGGTTAGGCTGCCACTGAGGACGGGTAGTAGAATCAGTGTTCAACTTGAATGGCGCGCTGAACGTCACGCCACTGTCAGTAGAACGAATGTAATAGACGTCGCCGGGGTCGGCGCCGGCGCCATGCTGGGCATAGACTAAGCTAACTACGTTGTTAAAGGCGGCTGGCTCACCCCAGCCCTCGTGGCGCCAGAAGCCACCGTCATCCGAAAACATTTGGGCGAAGTAGCCCACAGCGGTGACGCCCGGTCCGGGAAAGCTGGGGCCGGTATAGGTGTGGGTCCAAGTGCTGCCGCCGTCGGTTGACCTGAAGATGTGGTTGATGTCGTTGTGGGGGAAGCCTCCACCGCCTTCGTCCATGCCGGCGATGTACACGTCCCCGTTGCCCGACATGTCGCCGGTGATCTGCACGTTGCGAATGAAGACGCCGCCGCTGCTCACCTGGACTGCGCTGCCCCAAGTGAGACCGTTGTCCGTGGAGCGGCTGACGAAGATGTCGGCGTTGGGGAAATTAAAGTCGTTCCAGGAGACGTACATGTTCCCGAAGTGGGGAGAGCTTGTGTTGTTGTCGGCCCAACCAGACTCTCGGTCGTCACCGCCGTTGCTGTGAACGCAGAAATGGGTTCCCCAGCTATTCGGGTCCCACGGGGTGGTGGATTTGTATCCGCCCAGTGTACAGCTGCCGTTCGCGTCGATCCAGACCGTGAACCAAGTGCTGGTTGGCTTATTGTACAGAATAACAGGATCGCCGAAGGTATTGTTGAAGGGGCTGCAACCGCTGGCTTGGGTGAGGCGGGTGAAGGTGGTGCCGCCGTCGGTGGAGACCGATGCGCCGGAGATGTTAGTGCTGGCGGGCCAGCACCGTGAGTCGTTGTACGCGACAACGATCTGTTGCGGGTTATCTGGGTTAGCCGTAGTGTATGTCTCCGACTGGATAATGTGTGTGCCCGAGTCGGTTTGCGGGTTGATCAGATCAACGTCCGCAGCGCCGTACGCCAGGGGTGCTGGTAGCAATTTTTGGACAAACTGAGAGAAGGCGCCAGCCGGGGAAGCTGAACCTCCCTGTGCCTCGCCGCAGGCAATCATGATGAAGCCAGCCCGTAAGTTCTCCATCTTGTCGATGCCCTTCTCGTGAATGGTGGAACAGTCAAACCCAGGAGGAAGGCCTGGGACGTTGATAATTTTATGTCTCTGTTGCGCTTGCGCGATGCTGGCAGTGAGCGCGGAGAATGTGCCAAGGCCTGCCAGCGCCAGAACGACGCCGACCAGGGCTATACACACGCCGATTAAAACACGCAGATTAAAGAAGGCAGATTGTGAAGTGGATTTCTTTTTCATGGAGTTGGCTAATGATGTAGATGGATTTTGAGTGTGAAACGCCGCTTGTAGCTAAAACGCCAGAAACGCGTCAACACTTTTTCTTTTTTTGATTCCCAAGGTTTTATTGGATGCGTGAGTAAATGACAAGCTTTTTTTTCGTTTTTTTGCGGAACCGAGACACGAATTTGAAACTCGCTTGCCTCCCGGCTCGCTCGCCGCTTCCCGTCGCGGCTTTGCCTTCTGTGTCGCCGATCCCATCGGCTCCGCTCACGAATCGACACGAATCGACCCGCCTTCGCTCCACTACGGCGTGGCGAGCAGGAGAGGATCTCGCCCCTCCAGCAATTCGTGGCAATTGGTGTAATTCGTGTCTGGTTTTTCCCCGCACGAAGGTAACAGCGCTGTTACTATTTCGTCAGCGCAAACTGGAGAGAGTTGCGGAGTGCGTGAGCCGCGGCGACGCGCGTTTCGCGCCGCTTCGCGAAGCGCCTGCAGGTGGAACGCGTTGTCATCAACGCGTTGGAGATGCGGCTTTGCCGCCTGATATTTGCGCCTTTTCAGCGATGGGCATCGGCTTGAGGACAAGACGATCCACCTAGCACTTCGGGAACGGGTCGATGCGAAGCCTGCTCAACGCGTTGCGAATTTTATCCGCCGCCGGCGCGGACTGCTTTAAACGTGCCGTGCTTCGAAGGTCTCTCCCCAACAAGCGGGGAGAATTCCACCTCGCCCGTGATCAGATTGGCTGTTTCAAATTTTCCTGTGAACACCAATGTCCCCGCGTCCCGCCCCACGTTGCCGATCATAAATTCCACCGCGCCCGAGAAAGTGACCGAGTTTCTTTCGCCCCGGCTCCACTTCGCCTCCGAAGGCGTGGCCGATCCCCAAACCTTCGAGCGCGGGTCCTGCAGCTGCAACGTGCCTTTGCCCTCGCCTTGCGCCTCAAACCGCAGCGCGCGGTGTTCCTCATTCGCAAAAGTGATCTCGACGTTCCATCTGCCAATGAGGTTTGGAGATTCTGCCTGACTCACAGCAATGGTTTGGGCGACCAACGTGAAAATGAATGCTCGTGTGGCTGTCATATTGTTTCGTAATCCCGATTCGGTTTTGGGGCAAGGTTTTCGCGAGTTCCCGATTCAGTGATCACGTATGTGTTTAGCGCCAAAGGCGCGGTCTCACTACCAGCCCGGGGCAACGCCCCAGGATTCGTGAAACCAACAAAAGCCACCAGCACTGAAAGCGCGATTCACTTTCTGGGCAACTTCGATGCATGATTATCCCATGCCCAATCACTCGCGGGCACGGCATCAATTCGACGAGCGGTATGTCTGGGGATTGATACACTGAATCGCGCTTTCAGCGCTGCGTCATCGACGATCCAATTCCTGGGGCGATGCCCCAGGCTCAAGTTTGCACCGCGCCTTTGGCGCTAAAGGTGTAGGTGATCGCCGATCACGGATTGACTCACTGCTACCGCGGCGCTACGGGCGCGGCGGCGGCGTCGGGCGAGTCCTCGGTGTTGGCTGAGACCTCGGTGTGGGCGTGGGTCTGGGCGTGGAAGTTGGCGTTGGTGTCGGTGTAGCTGTGGCTGTTGGTGTAGCAGTGGCTGTGGCAGTAGCCGTAGCAGTTGCCGTCGGCGTCGCTGTCGGAGTAGCAGTAGCTGTAACTGTAGGCGTTGCAGTAGCCGTTGCGGTTGGCGTCGGGGTGGGCGTGCCTGTTGGAACCAAAGCCCACCCACCGGTAGGTGGACCACCTGAGCCGTTGCAGAAGTATTGATTAAAGCAGGCGTCGTCTCTCTGCACTCCCGCCGTGGCCGATGCGTTGCCGTTGGTCACTGTGCCGTAGATCACATCAAAGCGTGTCTGCCCCTCATACAACCTCAGCTCGAAGTTGGCGCTGCCGCTCCCAGGGAAGTACTGCGCCCGCCACTCGATGTTGAAGATGCGGTTGGGAGCAGTACCACTTATCGATGTGAAGATGCCGAACCCACTGTTGACCAAATACAGGTCGTCCCAGTACGGGAAAATGGTGTAGTCGTGGGTGAGCCACGGCAGGCAGACGTTAGTAAAGGTCGTATCGGTAGTCACAAACTGTGCATTCCCGTTGGAGGACAGATTGATGCTGGTGAAGGTTTGGCCGTACAAGGTGAAAGGGAAGGGGAGCGCGATGGTGGTGACTGTATCATCCCCGTGATTGCCAATGTCCACGGTGCCCGGCACAATGCTGCCGCTTATCTGAATTATCGTAAGACCTGCGCAGGGTATCGGCGTTGGGGTCGGTGTAGGCGTAGGCGTAGGCGTTGGGCTGGCCGTAGGCGTAGGCGTAGGAGATGGTGCCGGTACGTTCCCAGGAGCTTGGATTACAACTGGCATGGGCGCGCCGGTCTTAAAGTAGCCTACCGTCGCATTGGTTGGATTGGGCGGTTGATCGGCATCAAACCGGAAGTTATACAGCGTGCCGAAGCGAATCGCGTTCGCGTTCTGATTCTGCGCAAAAGTTTCGGTGTTCCAGGTTATGGAGTCGGCGAGCTGAGTAACATTCCACGGTGTGCTGCTATATCCAGCATCTCCCTGGGTGCCATCATGTGCAAAGCCAGGATGCTGAAGCGGCGCATGAAATCCGATGTTAGAGATGTTTACTCCGGGTCCAACAGGCACACTGAAGGATTGGATGGCGCGATCGAGATTTTGGTTATAGAGCGCGTATTCATAGTGCCAGACGCTAGTACTGGGGTTCGTGACTTTATAGCCCATGAACCAGATACCGTCGGTTCCAGGCGCGGGTTGGATCTGGTTTACTGTCGCGCCGGTCCAAGCCATGATCGCCGGCTGCTCTCGCACGGTGGCGCCTGCGGCAGTAAAACTAAAGGGCTGGTTGATTCCGGTTACGGTGTACTGACGGTACGAAGCGTTGTTATACATGTTGCACTGGCCCGGATGACTTTGGCACCAGGAGCCTTCGTGGGGGACGATGTATTCCGCTTCGGCAAAATACGTCGCCCCTGGGTTTAGCGACGTGTTCAAGTCGTTAACGTCAACCAGAATTCGGTGAGAGGTTACGTCATGAACGTGGCCGCTGTGATCGTTCGCTGTTGAACCTGGGAAACTTCCAGTGAATGGATTGACCCAGGCGCGCGAACCGATGCCGGTTTGACTCCCGTTCAAACCGGCGCCGTATGCGTCAGAGCAGCCAGAGCCGAGGTGATCGCCGCCTACACCATTGCATCCAAAGCCGCATGAGTCTGACGATGCCGCTGCGAATGCATGTTTACCCCAGGACTGGCCGATTTGTTCGAAACGATCGTTGTTACTGGCGCCGCCACTCATTCGGTAAACATTCTGCGGAATAAACGGATGGTCGTTGCTCGGCAAGGCAAACCAATCCACATCTATCGTCCCTTTGTTGCAGGCATCGGTCCCCAAAGCGAGGCCGACGCGGCCTCCGACGGAGCCAGTCTGGGATTGCACAAAATCAAGCAGATTGCCGACGATGACATCGGGGCCGGGAACGGTCCCAACGCCAGGTTGGTTCAGCGCCGGCAACGAGGCGGATTTTACATCGCCGTTTTCGTCAAGATGGTTGATCTCGATCGGTTCCATGGTTGCGCCGATCGAGATTTCGCCGGCGACTGAGCCGGCGTCTGACGGGCGGCCAAGGGCCTTCGCGAATTGATTGGAGACCAGCAGCCGTCCGCCGGTGATGCTCAGCAATCGGGCGTTGGCATCGTAATCGTATTGGTTTCCTTCGACATAAAAAAACACAAACCCGCTCATGGCATCGCGCACCGCCATGTCGAAAGGTTCGCTACCGTGGAGCTTTTCGATAGCCAGCCTCTTGAGCGAGGCAGTTAATACTGTAGGAAGTGCGACGCTATTTTGCGGCACCAGTTCCATCGAGCCCGGCTCCGGCGCGCGTAACACATTATTAAAAACAAGAACCGAAAAGAAAGAGTTCGCCGCCACGGCAAAATACAGCGTTTCCTGTCTTGCTATCGTGGAGCTCACTCCGTTGATCCGGTTCAAATCGAGGTCCATGGTCACGCTCCCGCTGGCCACAATCATCTTCTGAAGGGTCCCGTCCTGGCCGTGGGTAGCCGGACTTTTGTTTGCGGGGGAATTGCCCGACTGGATATCAGCCAGGGCGAAAAGCAAAAGCAATGGGAGCGTGAATGCAGCGAGTATTATCTTCATTTTCTTCGGTCCTCTAGTTGTTGGCTACGTCCTGAGGAGAGTTCCAACACCTCTCATAAGCAGGCCGGAGAGGTAAAGAAAATCTTTAAAAACTTGGTAACGATTTTTTTGGATTCTGGCGATTCATCGTCGCGTTGGCGTCCGCCGTGTTTTGGCGTAAATTCGCGAACCTTGTGAAAAGTGGGTGCGTCAGCCGGGAATTGAAAACGACGGAGCCGATCTCCCGGCGAGGCGGTCCCGCGGCTGCGGGAAAAAATTCTCCGGTTCAAAAAACCGGTATTCGCAAATCAAAAACCGGCCGGTGGCGCGCGGCCGCACTGATGGCTCTGAACTTGTTCATGATCGCGCACATCATTCAGTGGCGAATCATGGGCAAGACGGTCTCGCCTATCGAGCCTTCGGAGACAATGCACACCTTGCAAAAGGGATTCGTCAACGCGGGCTTCATCTTTTTTACTCTGGCAATCCTGGCGACGCTCATCTTCGGGCGCTTCGTCTGCGGTTGGGGTTGTCACATTCTCGCTCTGCAGGATCTCTGCGGCTGGTTCCTAAAGAAAATTGGTCTCCATCCAAAGCCGTTTCGATCGCGGCTCTTGGTGTATGTCCCGCTCATCGGCGCGCTGTATATGTTTGTCTGGCCCACCGCCTATCGGTTGTTCTGGAACCCGGAGCACGCGAAGATTATCCCGAAATTCACCAATCATCTGGTGACCACTAACTTTTGGCAGACTTTCCCTTCTGTCGCAGTGGCCATCCCTTTTCTTTTCATCTGCGGTTTCGTAACAGTTTATTTTTTGGGGCAAAAAGGCTTTTGCACCTATGCCTGTCCTTACGGCGGATTTTTTGGTCTTGCCGATAAGTTCTCGCCCGGAAAGATCCGCGTCACGCCTGCTTGTAATCAATGCGGCCACTGCACTGCAACGTGCACTTCGAACGTCCTGGTGCACGCGGAGGTGAAGCAATACGGGATGGTGGTCGATCCAGGTTGCATGAAGTGCATGGATTGCGTGAGCGTTTGTCCAAACGACGCTCTCTATTTCGGTTTCGGGAAGCCGACAATCCTGGTTCCCAAATCAAATGCAATCCGAAAAAGCTATTCTGTAACGTGGCCTGAAGAAATCATCGGCGCACTGGTGTTTCTGGGAAGTTTCCTGGCTGTTCGCGGTGTCTACGCTTTGGTCCCATTCCTCATGGCGCTCGGCTGCGCCACGGTTACCACATTTCTCACTCTGAAAATGTGGAGATTGGTCCGGGCAAAAGAATTGTCCTTTTACCGTTTTAATTTGAAGTCAGCAGGGAGAATTCGCACGGCGGGCTGGGCATTTGCAATCTTCGCCTGCGCTTGGATTGGATTGAACGCGCACAGCGGCTGGGTCCGCTATCACGAGGTTCGAGGCAATCGCGCGTTCCAGAAAATTCAGGTGCCGGACGAGCTTGCGCTTGCGCACGCGAATCCCGCCCGATGGCTTCGTCCGGAAGATCGGGAGAACATCCTCAATGGGAAACAACATTTTGAAGCCGCTGCGAAGCTCGGGCTTTTTGCTAATAGCGAAGCGTTGCCGAAACTCGCCTGGTTTGAATATCTTTTGGGCAACGCGGAGCAATCTGTTCAATTGCTTAGTCAGGCAGCGGCTCATCAAAATGGAGAGAGCAAGGCTTTGAGTCTTTATTATCGCGGCGCAATCCTGAATCGTGTGGCGCGTTACGAAGAAGCGCGGACGAGTCTGGATGAAGCACTGGCCGAAAGAGATGACTTGATTCTGGCGCGCCAGGAAAAAGGCGAATCGCTCTGGCAGCTCGGTCGCAGGGAGGAAGCTATTTCGGTTTGGACTGATGCCGTGCAGCGAAACGCGCGTTTGGCCTTGGCCAATAACGAGCTTGCTGGTGCAGAGCGCTCGTTAGGTAAACTCGAAGAAGCAACCGCTCATGAGAAACAAGCAGACCAATTCACGCCCAATAATCCGCTTTACCATTGGATGCTCGGGCGCCGGCTCCAGGACCTCGGAATGACCGAGTTGGCCGAAAAACATTTCCAGCAAGCAAACCAATTCGACCCCGGGAACCAGATGCCTAACGAGCGCTGACGCATAAGCGTTACATCGCTGAAGCTGGGTTAACACATCGTTACATCAAAATTGTAGGGCAAGCGCTCCGCTTGCCGTTTACGTCGTTGAATTCGTATCGATACGGCCAATCTTCCCACCGTTCCACAAGTCCTGCACGCACTGGATTTTCCTGGACGTAAAGCCATTTGTTGTGCAGCGATTCATCGGAGCGCAACAGCCGATCGAAGCAGCCGGGCTGCCACTTCCATGAAGCTTTTAGTTCTTCGCGCATCCAGCGCTTCAATGCAGCGGAAAAGTTTCCAAGTTTAGCTTCACGATTTTCCCTGGGAGTAACAACGACATGGAGATGGTCAGGCATTAGGATTGCCGCGAGGATGTGCCAATGCCGCAGCTTCGATGCAGCAACCATGAACGCATCAAAAGCCTCGTTGTTTGCAAGGACTGGTTTGCGATCAGCTACGCAGATCGTGACGAAATAGATGACCGACTGGTCCCAACGCAACCATACGGGAATGCGCGGAGGATGTCCCATTCAATCAGAATGGCAGGCGGAGCGCCTGCCCTACAATCCAAACAATGCCGGCATGCTGACGAACGGGCTAGGTAACCGGACGAGGCGGGGGAGTGGGACGTGGCCTTGGCGTGGGGAGCGCTCGTATGAATTCGATGGTCAGCACAGGCGGGCTGGCGCTCTCGCGAGTGTCGAACCGTTTCGACGTGGCGGCGGCCGACTCGTCTCCCAACACGAGCCAGCCAAAGTTGCTGGCCGGATTGTCCAGCCATAATTGCACGTCCGCGACCATCTGTGCAGAGCTCCACGTGTACTGTCCCAGAGGGCCAACCGATTGGCTTGCACTTACGGTAGCCGAAAAATCTCCGCCTTGCGTCATCCAAAAAATAGTGTCGAAGAAACGGTGCCGCCATGTGGCATCGTTGGGCATAGCCGGAGCTCCGTCACCTTCCTCTCCAGGTCCGTGCGAGGTTCCTTCACCCCAATCGGCAAGCAGCTTGTGCAGCTCGATGGTTCGCGCAGTCTGGGATGGCGTTCGGGACATATTCATACTGAGACTCACTGCTGTGATTGTCGACCCGGCCGGAATACTTCCCGCGATGTCTAAGGCGAACACACCCCGGCGGAGTTCACCCATGCCGGTCTCACCGGCGAAGAAGTGAAAACCAGCGCCATTGCTGCGGTCACCATCAGCAGGAACGTACTGGTAGAGCGTGTTATCTTTGCTCGGTATGATGGTGATAGTGTTCGCGCACGCTAAACCAGGCCAGAGATAGCCAAGCGCGGTCGTGAGTATTAGTGCGAGTAATGTCTTAGAACTTCTCATTGAGCGTTGAACGTTGAATGTTAAGGATTGAGATTGTTACCGAACCATCTAGTCATGGATAACTGATCACTAGAAATTTTCGGAGGACGAAAATTTCTACGGGCGCGGCGGCGGAGTCGGCCGAGGCCTTGGTCCCGGCGTAGCTCTTGGTGATGGCGTAGGCCTGGGTGTCGCCGTCGGTGTAGCGGTTGCCGTAGGTGTAACCGTGGCTGTCGCTGTCGGCGTCGCAGTGGCAGTGGCTGTAGCAGTAGCCGTAGGTGTAGCTGTGGCAGTAGGTGTAGCTGTCGCAGTGGCCGTGGCAGTCGGGGTTGGACTTGCTGTAGGGGTAGGCGTCGGGGTCTGATCTGACATGTTAGGTGCCTGGATTGGAACGGAAACTGGCGCACCTGTCTTAAAGAAACTAATGTTTGCAGTGCTAGCCGCCGGCGGTGCGTTGGAATCGAACCGGAAATTATATAGTGTGCCAAAGCGAATCGCGTTGGCGTTTTGATTCTGGGCAAAGGTTTCGCAGTTCCAAGTGACTGACTGGAAATTGTCAGTAAAAGTCCATGGAGTGCTACTGTATCCAGCATCTCCCTGGGTGCCATCATGCGCCCAGCCAGGATGCTGAGGCGGCGCATGGAATCCGACATTGTTCAGTGCCGCCGGAAAAAGTGGATAAACAACTTCGAAGGATTGGATGGCTCGATCCAGGTTCTGATTGTAGATGGCGTACTCGTAGTGCCAAACTCCGGCATTTGGCCCCGTCACTTTGTAACCGACGAAGAAAATGCCATCGTTTCCCGGATCGGGTTCGACTTGATTTACCGTCGCACCGGTCCAAGCTCTAATGCCGGGTTGCTCTCGCACGGTGGAGCCCACGCTAGTAAAACTAAAGGGCTGGTTGATTCCGGTTACGCTGTACTGACGGTACGAAGCGTTGTTATACATGTTGCACTGGCCCGGATGACTTTGGCACCAGGTGTATTCGTGCGGGACGACGTATTGCGCTTCAGCAAAATACGTCGCTCCCGGGTTTAGCGACGTGTTCAAGTCGTTAACGTCAACCAGAATTCGGTGTGACGTTACGTCATGACTGTGGCCGCTGTGATCGTTCGCTGTTGAACCTGGAAAATTTCCGGTAAATGGATTGACCCAGGCGCGCGAACCGATGCCGGTCTGGCTGCCGTTCAAACCGGCGCCGTACGCATCGGAGCAGCCGGAGCCAAGATGGCTGCCGCCTACACCATTGCACCCAAAGCCGCATGTGTCTGACGACGCCGCTGTAAATGCATGCTTACCCCAGGACTGGCCGATTTGCTCGAACCGCTGAGTATTGTCACCCCCGCCACTCATTCGATAAACATTCTGCGGAATAAATGGATGGTCGCTGTTCGGTAAGGCAAACCAATCCACGTCTATGGTCCCTTTGTTGCAGGCATCGGTCCCCAGAGCGAGACCCACGCGGCCCCCGACAGAACCATTGTCGGATTGCTCCAAGCCGATCAGCTCGCCGATGATGACGTCGGGGCCGGGGACAGTTCCGACGCCGGGTTGATTCAGTGCTGGCAGTGCCTCGGATTTCACGTCGCCGTTTTCGTCAAGCTGTGCGATCTCGATCGGTTGCATGGTTGCGCCGATGGAAATTTCTCCAACCAGCGCACCTGTGTCCGATGGACGACCCAGCGTGTTGGCAAAGTCGTTCGATATAAGCAGTCTTCCGCCTGTAATGGTGAGCAACTGCGCCTTTGCGTCGTAATTGTACTGGTTTCCCTCGATGTTGAAAAACGTGAAGCCTGTTTTTCCGTCGCGCACCGCAAGGTCGAACGCTGCGTCGGAAGGAAGTTTTTCCACTACAAGCTGCTTAACGGAAGCGGCTAGCGACACAGGAAGATTGCTGTAGCCGGGGGCGTTGACCCCGGCCGGCGGAGCTAGCGCCATCGAGCCTTGGTCAGGGCCGCGGAGGAGATCGTTAAAAACCAGAATGCTAAAGAATGAATTAGCGGCGACAGCGAATTGCACGGTCTCGAGTCCGCCAGCCGTGAAAGTGCTTCCGTTCAATCGATTGAGATCGAGATCCATTGTGACGCTTCCGTTTTCCACAATCATTTTTTGAAGTGTGCCGGTCGGCGCGTCGGACGGCCTCGATTTGGATTGGGCTGCGTAATTTCCCGAACTATTCCAGAGAAGTAGAAGCAAAAGGAGCGTGAAACCGGTGAGCGTTAACTTTGACATTGTGGTGGATTTTCTCTGGTTGCGGTGAGCCTGGCTAAAGATTGAGTAAGCGCAATTTCTCTCATGCGCTGACGGCAGAAGCAAAGAAGATTTTTTGGAAATTTTTGCGGCGTGTGAGATTACGCGAAGTCAGTCGGCAAAGCTCCATTTGCCCTCCAAGTTGGGTGAGCCCCGAACGCTTTCCGGTAGGGGTTTAGCGCCAAAGGCGCACATATTCGCCGCCAGTCCGCCACAAGACGCATTCGCCGTGGCGAACCCTGGGGCAGCGCCCCAGGATTCATGGCACGCAAGAAAACGCTAGCGCTGGAAAGCGCGATTCAGTGGTGGCGTCATTCGTTCCATCATTCGTGGGGCATTGTTTCCGCGAGCAGTATGTATGGGATTGAGAATCATCACTGGACTGAATCGCGCTTTTAGCGCTTGGTTACCCGGATGATTGGATTCCTGCGGCGATGCCCCAGGCTAGGATGAGAGAGCGCCTTAGGCGCTAAACGCACACAAGAAGATCTAGGCGGCTTGCGCCGTTGTTTCGCTAGTCTCCAACTCACAATTCACTAATGATCGATCACCGCCAGGGCTTACGGGCGCGGCGGCGGAGTTGGACGAGCCCTTGGTAACGGGCTAGACCTGGGTGTCGGGGTAGGTCTTGGAGTGGCCGTTGGTGTAGGAGTAGGCGTCGGAGTAGCAGTAGCAGTAGGCGTCGGTGTGGGTGATGGCGCACCCGCGGGAGCTTGGATTGCAGCCGTAATGGGCGAGCCCGTCTTGAAGAAGTCGACCGTTGCATTGGCGCTCTGTGGCGGTTGATCAGCGTCGAAGCGGAAATTATACAATGTGCCCCAGCGAATCGCATTCGCGTTCTGGTTCTGCGCAAACGTTTCGGTGTTCCAAGTTATAGAATCGGTGGCCCGAGTCACAGTCCAGGATGTGCTGCTATAACCCTGGTTGTTAAGGGTACCATCATTTGCCCAGCCAGGTTCCTGCGGCGGCGCATGAAAGCCTATGTTGCTTAGGTTGACTCCGATTCCCAGCGGCACGCTAAAGGATTGAATGCCGCGATCCAGGTTCTCGTTGTAGATGGCGTACTCATAGTGCCACGTATTGCCTGTCTGTGTTACTTCATATCCGACGAAGAAAATGCCATCGTTCCCCGGATCAGGCTCGACCTGGGCTACCGTCGCGCCGCTACTTGCCCAAGCCATGATGGCAGGCTGCTTTCGGACTGTGGAGCCAACACCGGAAAATGTAAAATTGGTCGGTCCACCGCTGACAGCAAATTGACGGTGGGAAACGTTGTCGTACATGTTGCATTGCCCGGGATTCGATTGGCACCAGGCGTATTCGTGCGGAGTGACATACTGGCCTTCGGCGAAATAGGTCGCACCGGGATTTTGCGATGGATCCAGGTCGCTGGTTGCCACGGTGACCCGGTGCGATGTGCCAGTGTGACTGTGACCGGTGTGATTGTTCGCGCCCGATGGGAAGACGCCCGTAAATGGATTGACCCACGCCCGCGAGCCTATCCCCTCCTGATCCGCATTTAAACTGGAGCCGTAAGGATCGGAGCATCCTGGGCATAGATTGGAGCCAGTAGAGCAGCCGCTGGTGTTACAGCCAAAGCTACAGGCGTCTCCCTCCAATGCGAAAAAGGCGTGTTTAAGCCAGGATTGGCCGATCTGCTCAAAGCGGTCGGTGTTACTTGTCCCGCCGCTCATGCGGTAGAAATTTTGCGGGATTACGGGATGATCGGTATTCGGCAATGCAAACCAGTGCAGTGGCTGGTCGCCGTTGTTACAAGAGGTTGTTCCAATTCCCAGCCCGACGAAGTTTCCGGTACTTCCGTATTGCGCCATTTCTGGCAGATCTCCAACGATGACATCAGGCCCCGGAGCCAGCGCCGGCGTTTCCGAGCCGGCTGCGCCGTTCAACGGGGGCATGATTACCGACTTAACCTCGCCATTCACCAGTTGCGTGATCTCGATAGGCCGCATCGTTGCGCCAATGGAAATTTTTCCAACCGCGGAACTGGCATCTGAGGGCCGGCCGAGCGCGTTGGCAAACTCTTTCGAGATCAGAAGCCGTCCACCCTGTATGCTGAGTAACCGTCCTTTGGCATCGTAATCGTATTGATGTCCTTCGATGTTGAAAAACGTGAACCCTGTTTTTGCGTCGCGCACGGCAAGATCGAACCGCTCGGCCGAAGGGAGTTTTTCCACAGCGAGCTGATTGATGGAAGCCCCTAACGTCGAGGGAAGGACCGCCGAGTATCGGGGGACTAGCGCCATTGACCCCTGCTCAGGGCCGCGCAGAAGATCGTTAAACACGAGGATGCTGAAGAAGGAATTGGCCGCTACATCGAAACGCAGTTGCTCTACTCTTGCAACTAGTGAGCCGTCGGCGTTGAGCCGGTCCACATCGAGATCGATGGCGACCGTTCCATTTTCCACGATCATCTTTTGAAACGTCCCGCTCTGGCCCTGGCTGTCGGGGCTTTTCTTTGTAGCCCCGAAAGCGTTTGGCGAGGCCGCTTCGGGCGAGGCAAAGAGCAGGAACAACGGGAGCAAACCGGTAAGCGTTGTCTTTGACATGGTGCTGGATCCTCTGGTTGCGGTAAGCCTGGCTAAAGATTGAGTAAGGGTATTTCTCTCATGCCCTCACGGCAGAAGTAAAGAAGATTCTCGCCTGCCTCGGCGGAACCTTAGCGGAATCCGCGTGATTCATCGTAGGCGCGGGACTACGGCGGGTCGAGAGGCTACGGCGGGCAGGTGCGGATTGAGGGGTGGATTTGGTTTGCATCGGATGTGGGTGGATTTGGAGCCGCCGCTCGTAGCTGACATGGTCGATACATGTCAACATTTTTATGGTTCTTCGGATTTTTCTGGAGGTGAGACCCCAGTAACCACGAATGGACACTAATGGACGCGAAGATGAGAGGAAGCGGATTTTGCCCGCGAATGACGCGAATTGACGCAAATGGAAGAGGTAAGAATGGCAAAGCCGATCTTTCGCGTGAATTCGCGCCTGCCGTGCCGAAGCTTTAGCGAAGGCGGGTGATTAGCGCGCAGTCTCTTTCTAGGTTCGTGTCGATTCGCCTGCCACGCCGAAGCAGACGAAGGCGGGTGTTAATTCGTGGTTTTCTGGGTAGATTGCGAAGCTGTGTCATTTAATAATTTCGGACTTTCGCCTGAGGTCGTGCGTGGGACGCAGGCGATGGGATTTGTCGAGCCAACGCCGATCCAGCTGCGCGCGTTTCCGATTGTTCTTGCTGGAAAAGATTTGATCGGCACCGCGCAGACGGGCACCGGCAAGACCGCGGCGTTTGCTCTGCCAATCCTGACGCAGCTGGCAAAGCACGGCGCCTTCCGTTGTCTGGTGCTCGAGCCAACGCGCGAGCTCGCAGCGCAAGTGGAGACGGCCTTTCGCGATTATGGGCGCTTCACAGATTTGCGAGTCGCGCTCGTGCATGGTGGCGTCGGGTATGGGAAACAGCGCGAGGAACTCAAGCGCGGCGTGGACATTCTCGTCGCAACACCGGGACGCCTACTGGATCTGCTGGAACAACGCGCACTGACTTTCCGATCGGTGAAAATTCTCGTGCTCGATGAAGTGGACCGAATGCTGGACATGGGTTTTCTGCCGGACGTGCGTCGAATCGTTGAGAAAATCCCCACAGACCGGCAGACGCTTCTTTTTTCTGCCACATTGCCGCCGGAGATCGAACGGTTGGCCGCATGGGTGTTGCGGGATCCAGAGTTAATCGAAATTGGTATTCGCCGTTCGCCGGCGGAAACAGTCACGCATGCCGTCTATCCGGTGGCCGCTGAACAAAAGTTCGATCTGCTCATGGCTTTGCTCGAGCGGACAAATTTCGATAGCGTATTGATTTTTTGCCGGACGAAACAAAACGCCGATCGCGTCGCGCATTTCCTGAAGCATGCAAAGCACGCCGTGGCGGTGTTGCATTCGAATCGGACGCAGCGTGAACGCATCGAAGCGCTGGAGGGATTCAAGAGCGGCAAATACGAAGTGATGGTGGCGACCGATATCGCATCGCGCGGGCTCGACATTGCCGGCGTGAGTCACGTGATCAACTATGATGTGCCTGAGCATCCTGAAGATTACGTGCACCGCATCGGCCGCACCGGCCGGGCGCAAAATGTCGGCGACGCGTTTACGCTGACGAGCGGCCACGAGGTGTCGGCCTTGCAGGCTATCGAACATTTTATCGGCCAGAAAATTCCGCGACTGAAGCTGGAAAATTTTCCCTACTTATACACCGCGCTTTTTGAACCGGAGGCGGCGGCTAGCAGAAGGCGCGCGGTCGGCGGTGGGAGAACTCATCGCGGATATTCGTTCGGCCGAAGGCGATGAGATTGACTATGAGACACGAATTTCACGAAGTCACACGAATTGGCCAAACCCCTTCGACTTAAATGGTATCAGATTCGTGATAATTCGTGTAATTCGTGTCTTGACTTATGCCTGAATCGAAACCGGTTTCCGTGTCCCAATCCGAATTTGATCGGTTGCAGAAGAAACTGGTTCCTTTGTGGAAATCGATCGAACGATTGAACCAGGATCCGCAAACGATCGTGGTTGTGCCGTCTATGTCCATCGATGCGATCGGCTCGGGCGCAGTGATGCAGGCGTACGAAGAACGGTTTCTGTTCCTGTTATTGCTGCTGCGCCAGCCTCGGGCCCGGCTGATCTATGTGACTTCGCAGACGATTCTGCCCAGCATCATCGATTATTACCTCGATCTTCTACCCGGGGTTATCTCTAGTCATGCGCGGCGGCGGCTTTTCCTGCTTTCACCTCTCGACGGTTCGGTGCGTCCGCTCAGCGATAAGCTTCTCGCGCGGCCGCGGCTGATCGAGCGCATCCGATCCTTGATAATGGATCCTGATCGCGCCCACCTTATTCCTTTCAACACAACTAACCGAGAGAAAGAACTGGCGCTGCGGCTCGGCATTCCCATGTACGGCGCCGATCCAAGATTCTTTCCGCTGGGCACAAAGAGCGGCTGCCGGGAAATTTTCACGGAAGAAGATGTTCCACATCCGCTGGGCCACGAGAATCTCGGGAGCAAAGAGGAACTGATCGAGGCCATAGCGCAGATGCGTGCGCAAAAACCTACGATCAAGCAGGTCTTGGTGAAGCTCAATGAAGGCGTCTCGGGCGAGGGTAATGCTATTGTTGATCTAAATGGGCTTCCACCTGTAGCCGGCATCGGTGATGCCGGCCACAAACACGTGTCCACCCGGCCGGGATCACCGATCCCGGCTACAACTGACCCCGGCAGGGACAAAGCTATGTTAGAGGAACGTCTCCGGGCGATGCAGTTCGAGCTTGAGGGAGTTACCTACGACACCTACATGAAGTTGCTGCAAGAACGAAAGGGGGTCGTCGAAGAACGAATCATGGGAGAAGAGTTCAGGAGCCCCAGCGTGCAGCTTCGCGTCACGCCATTGGGCGGAGTCGAATTGTTATCGACGCATGACCAGCTTCTGGGCGGGCCGTCCGGGCAAAGGTACCTCGGCTGCGTGTTCCCTGCCGACACCGGTTACGCTGCCCTGATCACCCGGGAGGCTGCCAAGATAGGCAAACGTCTAGCGAAAGAAGGAGTCCTCGGGCGTTTCGCTTTGGATTTTGTGGTAGTACGCTCGAACGGAAAATGGGAGCCGTATGCCATCGAAATTAATTTGAGAAAAGGCGGCACTACTCACCCGTTTTTGACTCTACAATTTCTTACCGACGGAAGATACGATCCGGAAACTGCGATCTTCACTGCTCCGAATGGACAGCAAAAGTTCTTTGTCGCCAGCGACCATGTCGAGTCGCCGCGTTACCGCACACTGACCCCCGACGATCTTTTCGATATCGTGGTGCGGCACAACCTGCACTTCGATCAAACCCGCCAGACGGGCGTGGTGTTTCACATGATGAGCGCGCTCGGCGAACTGGGAAGAACAGGGCTGACCGCGGTGGGCAATTCACACGACGACGCGAAGGCTACGTACGACCGTGCGGTCGCCGTGCTTGATCAGGAGACGCGGGGCGAGTGAAGCGGTAAGGCGTTGCCGCCTTCCGTCGCCGCGGCGACCTGCGGCTGGCCAAGGAAGCGTTACAGCGGCCGAGAACGCCGAACGCCGAACATCCAACGCCCAACATCGATTTTGCACGCAGTGCTTTGGGAGTGCGATGCGTCCCCGTATCGCTTTCGATTTGAAGTGACCATCCCCAAAGCGACGCGAGGACGCGTACGCACTCCCAAAGTCCGGCGACTGCCGGACGAAACAGAACAGACGTCTCCGAAAACAGCGATTGGCGAAGGCGCGAATCGCAGGTCGCCGCGGCGACAGCTCCCCGAGAAATCCGTGTCATCCGTGTGATCCGCGGTTCAAGGATCTAGAGGTCAGAAGGCAGAGGTCAGAAGTCAGTTTTCTTTCGCGTCTATTCGCGTAATTCGCGGGCAGGTTCACCTCTCCATTCGTGTCGATTCGTGTCCATTCGTGGTCAAAAAAACGTTAAGAAAAAGTCTTGACACTTTTTTACGCATCTGACTAAAAGGGTATCCCGCTCCAAGAAGGTAATCTTGCACCGCAGCAAATCAGGGTTCGAACAACGACAACACTAAACGAAAAAGGCAAATTAACCCCGGCATTAAAGCGCATCTTCTTCGAGGTGCGTTTTCGTTCTTTACCAACTAAATCAACGCACCGTTAACTCTATGATCACAAACCCAAACCTCACATCCACGTTTACGCCGTCGAGATGGCGGCGCATTTTTTGTTCATTCTTCCTTATGGCAGCTGCCGCAGCTGCCATAGGAGCCATCGCCTCCTCGCGTGCAGGTGGATCGACTTCTCCGAAGGCGATGGGTCAACGCGTTGGGGACAACGCGTTCCACCTTGGCAAGATTGCGCCGTGGGTGACGGAACACACAGCCAATGGCCAACAAGCTGAATTTTTCGTTGTACTCGCTGACCAGGCCGACCTGAGCGGCGCGGCCAGTTTCCCGACCAAGGCTGAGAAGGCGCGCTACGTATATGACACTTTGTTGAACAAGGCTCAGACAACCCAGGAACCAATTCTGCAATGGTTGCGCGAGCGCGCCATCGAGCACCGTTCCTTCCACATCGTTAACGCAATTCTAGTGACCGGTACTCGCGAGATCGCAGAGACATTGGCGGCCCGCCCGGATGTGGCGCGAGTGGAAGGCAATCCGCGTATCCAGAATGATCTCCCCCAACCGGGCCCGGTGACTCAAGTGCCTTCGCAACCTCAGACGCCAGCTACGATCGAACCAGGAATCACTTACACGCACGCGCCACAAGTATGGGCGCTGGGATTCACCGGGCAGAACATTGTGATTGCGAGCGCCGACACCGGTCAGCGCTGGACGCATAACGCGCTTAAGCCTCATTATCGCGGCTGGGACGGAGTGAACGCCAATCACAACTTCAATTGGCACGATTCGATTCATGACAGCGTCGGCAACCCTTGCGGTAACGATTCGCCATTCCCTTGTGATGACTTTTTCCATGGAACCCACACCACCGGCACGGCGATCGGTGACGATGGCGCTGGCAACCAGATCGGTATGGCGCCCGGCGCAAAATGGATCGGTTGCCGTAACATGGACGTCGGCAACGGCACACCGGCCAGGTACATCGAGTGCATGGAGTTCTTCCTGGCGCCTTATCCGCTCAATTGCACGCCCAACGAGGGCGACCCGACCAAGGCACCGGACATTACTATCAACTCCTGGTTATGTCCGCCTTCGGAAGGTTGCTCGGCTGACACGTTGCAAGCCGCCGTTGAAGCTCAAGCTGCCGCTGGAATCATGATGGTAGTCGCAGCGGGTAACTCCGGCTCTGGTTGTTCCACCGTGACAGATCCGGCGGGGATCTATGCGGCTTCTTATACGATCGGCGCATTGAATACCGGCACCGATACCATCGCTTCCTTTAGCAGCCGCGGCCCGGTTACGATCGACGGAAGCGGCCGGATAAAGCCGGACATCACTGCTCCGGGGACAGGCACGCGCTCGGCTACTAACGCCTGCGATAGTTGTTATACTACTGCCAGCGGCACGTCCATGGCCACTCCGCATATTTCGGGCGCCATGGCCCTGCTGTGGTGCGCGCTACCAAGCCTGCGGCATCAGATTACCACGAGCCGCGATGCCTTGGATAACGCGGCTGTTCACATCGATTCCACTCAGTGCGGCACAGCCGGTCCGCCAAACAACGTGTATGGGTGGGGCCGGGTGGATATCGCCGCCGCTGTAGGCACGCCGTCACCAACTCCGTCGCCGAGTCCTACGCCAACAGCAACAGCTACAGCTTCCGCATGCGGACAGACAGCGTCGCCAACACCTACGGCAACAGCTACAGCGACAGCTACGGCAACAGCAACTGCGACAGCGACAGCTACGCCAACAGCGACGGCCACAGCGACGGCCACACCTACGGCAACGGCTACACCGACGACGACACCAACTGCCACACCGAGGTCTATTCCAACCCCGAGACCTCGCCCCACACCGCCGCCTCGCCCATAGCGGAAAGCTGACTGGTGAGTAGTGATTAGTGACTGGGAACTCGCGAGAAAACCTCGCGAGTTCCCTGTGTGGGGGGATCGGCTTCTCCGAAGACGATGCTGAATTAGTCGCCGAAGGCGCACGATATCAGGCGGCCGAGCCGCGTATTTTTACTCCAACGCGTTGGGGACAACGCGTTCCACCTGGGAATAAGAGAGAAAAACAGATCTGCCCGCGAATCACACGAATTAGCGCGAATGATCTTCTCTTGATTGAATTTCGCGTCCATTCGCGTCATTCGCGGGCCTCTACTCTTCGTCATTCTCATCATCCGTGCGATCCGTGGTTAAGAAATCTGCAACGCATCTTCGATTTTTGTTGCCAAATATTTCGTAGATACATCTCGACAGGATTGCTGTTCTGAATTAGGAGAAGCGCCAGCGAGGTGGTTCGAGATTGGACAGTCGTGAATCACGTCGATGATTCAACAACTCAACCCATGTAACCCGATATGAGATCTTCTGCCGTTCCGACCGTAAGCCTGTTAATTTGTCTGAGTTGGCTACTCCCGCTTGCCAGCGCCTCTGGCCAGGGACTGGCGCCCACACACAGGGTGCCCCGAAATGAGCCGCTGGAAAAATACGATAACCCGCCTGCGCCTCCTCGAAAAATAGAGACTTCTCCGCGAATGATCTCGCCATACGGCTCATTCACGAGCTTCCAGGTGAACGTCGACGCAAATGGGAACAACATTATTGGAGACGCCGCGAACGAGTGCGCAATTTCCGTTGATCCAACAGACGGCAACAAGATGACAATCGCCTGGAGACAATTTAACGACGTTAACTCCAACTTCCGGCAGGGCGGCTGGGGTTATACCACCGATGGCGGCGTGCACTGGACGTTCCCCGGTGTATTGGAAAATAATGTTTTCCGCAGCGATCCGGTAACCGACTCGGATGAAACAGGAACCTTTTTCTACCTTAGCCTTCTACAGACGTTTTGTGATGACATGTGGCGCTCGACAAATGGTGGTCAATCCTGGACACGGCTGCCACCCGAGGGAGGCGCGGGTGGAGGCGATAAGGAGTGGTTTACCATAGATAAAACCAACGGCCCGGGGCATGGGTTCCAATACCAGTCAGACGACGGTGCTAACTGTAGCGGTGGCGGCGTTCAATTTCAGCGTTCAACCGACGGCGGCGTCACCTGGCAGGCTCCGATCGTTGTTCCTGACGGCACTGACTTAGGAACGCTCGACGTGGACACCAATGGCAATCTCTTTATCGGTGGCGAAGGGTTCAGCGACTTTAATTGTGTGCGCTCAAGCAATGCGCAGTTTGGCGGCCAGACACCAACTTTTGACCAAGTTACCCCAGTCAATCTCGGCGGCAGCCTAGTTTTTGGTGGTGCAATAAATCCGGGCGGACTCGCAGGACAAGCCTTTCTCGCGATTGATCGCTCCGGCGGCCCGACTAACAATAACATTTACATGCTGGCCAGCGTCGTGCCGCCTGGGCGAAACACGACCGACGTGATGTTTGCGCGCAGCACCAACGACGGATTGACCTTCAGCGCGCCGCAAAAGATCAACGACGATCCCGTTAATCCTAGCAAGTGGCACTGGTTCGGCACATTTTCCGTAGCGCCGAATGGGCGCCTCGACGCTGTTTGGTACGACACGCGGAACGCGTCGAATAACACTGATTCCGAACTATTTTATTCGTGGAGCACGGACGGCGGCGTGACCTGGGCGCCCAACGTTCAGGTAAGCAATCCATTTAATCCTTTCGAAGGCTATCCGAATCAGAGCAAGATAGGTGATTACATTACCATCGTCTCAGACAGTACCGGCGGCAATGTGGCGTATGCCGCTACGTTTAACTTCAACCCAAACCGGGGCCAACACGAAGAAGATGTTTATTACGTAAAAGTGTCTCCATCGGGGGGAGGTACACCGACGCCGACGCCTACAGCTAGTCCAACCCCAACAGCCACGGCTACGGCTACTGCCACAGCGACAGCTACTGCTACTGCTACAGCGACGGCTACCGCTACCGCTACTCCCACATCTACACCTACTGCTACGCCCAGACCCACGCCCACACCGAGGTCTCAGCCCACGCCGAGGGGTCGTCCCACTCCGCCGCCTCGCCCGTAAGCGCTGTTTCCCAAGTGATCAGTGAAAAGTGATGAGTGATCGGTTGTAGCTGCGGCTCACTGAGCCGTGTGGGCGTGTGCCGGAAAACCGTCCACAGATTGCGCAGATTCCACAGATTTCCAGAAATCAAATCCTCATCTGCGTAAATCGGGGCCGCGGGAATCTGTGGATAAACTCATGGGTTTGGGATGACGTATTCGGTATTTGCGTGGGTGGATCGGCTTCTCCGAAGACGATGTCATCGCCGTAGGCGCAAGATGAAGTTTAAGGGAGACGGCAGACACTGAGGAACGTCAGGCGGCAAGCCGCCTTGCCAACGCGTTGCGGACAACGCGTTCCACCTGCGCGCCTGTTTAGATCTGCCGCGCACTATGCAGCAACAATCCGCCATCGGCTCCGGTGCCGAAAATTCCGCGTTTCAGTTTTGTTGCCAAATATTTTGTAGATAAATCTCGACAGGATTGCTGTTCTGAATTAGGAGAAGCGCCAGCGAGGTGGTTCGAGATTGGACAGTCGTGAATCACGTCGATGATTCAACGCCTCAACCCATGTAATCCGATATGAGATCTTCTACATTTTTAAGCGCAGGTTCATTGATTTGTCTGATCCTACTGATTGCGCTGGCCAGCGCTTCGGGCCAACTGGCGCCCACACACAAGGTGCCGCGAAATGAGCCGCTGGAGAAATACGATAACCCGCCTGCGCCCCCTCGGAAAATAGAGACTTCGCCACGAATGATCTCGCAGTTCGGCATATTCACGAGTTACCAGGTCAACGTCGATGCGAATCACCAGAACATCCTCGGTGACGCTGCGAACGAGTGCCCTATTTCGGTTGACCCCACAGACGGCAATAAGATGGACGGATTCTCGTTTTTTTGCGACGATCTTTGGCGCTCGACAAACGGTGGTCAAACCTGGACGGAACTGCAAGCCGACGAAGGCGCCGGCGGCGGCGACAAGGAATGGTTCACCATCGATAAGACCAACGGCCCGGGGCATGGCTTCCAATACCAAGCGGACGACGGCATTAACTGTAGCGGCGGCGGCGTGCAATTTCAACGCTGCACCGACGGCGGCGTCACATGGCAGGCGCCGATTAGTATTCCTAACTCGCCTATATACGGAACGCTCGACGTGGACACCAACGGCAATCTTTTTATCGGCGGCGAAGGGAATACCTTTTACTGCGTTCGCTCGAGCAATGCGCAGTTCGGGGGCCAGACGCCAACTTTTGACCAAAGCACCGCCGTCAACATGGGTGGCGACCTCGGTGGCGGGGGAATCAACCCAGCAGGACTGGACGGACAGTTATTCCTGGCGATTGATCGTTCCGGCGGCCCGACTAACAATAACATTTACATGCTGGCCAGCGTGGTGCCGCCCGGGCGAAGCACGACCGATGTGATGTTTGTGCGCAGCACCGACGGCGGACTAACCTTTAGCGCGCCGCACAAGGTTAATGACGATCCTGTTAATCCTAACAAGTGGCACTGGTTTGGCACGTTTTCGGTGGCGCCAAATGGCCGGCTCGACGCCGCCTGGTACGACACGCGGAACGCTGCGAACAACACAGATTCACAGCTATTCTATTCGTGGAGTACCGACGGTGGCGTTACCTGGTCGCCCAACGTCGCTGTAAGCAATGCGTTTAATCCTTTCGAAGGCTACCCGAATCAGAACAAGATAGGCGATTACATCACGATCGTTTCAGATAACACCGGTGGCAATGTGGCGTATGCGGCCACGTTTAACTTCAATCCGAACCGGGGACAACACGAAGAAGACGTTTACTACGTGCGGGTATCTCCATCGGGCGGAGGTACACCCACGCCGACACCTACAGCTAGCCCAACGCCAACACCTACGGCTACGGCCACAGCGACAGCTACTGCTACGCCTACGGCAACCGCCACCGCTACTCCCACAGCTACGGCGACAGCAACGCCGACCGCTACACCGACGCCTACGCCTACTGCTACGCCCAGACCCACGCCTACACCGAGGTCTCAGCCCACGCCGAGGGGTCGTCCTACTCCGCCGCCGAGACCCTGATTCTCGAGTGATCAGCCTGCCACGCCGGAGCCTCGGCGAAGGCGGATGAAAGGTGATCAGTTGTAGCCACGGCGCTGTGTCGCCGTGTCCGCCAGTCGGACGGACTCGTCCCTTGGCGAGCTGAGGCCAACGCGACGGACGCCTCGACGCAGCGAGGCGGCTACAACAGCGTGGTGATCAGTCATCGGTTGTAGTCATGGCTCTGTGGATCGTGTGGTGCCGACAGATTTCACGTAGGCATCCTCGCCGGCGTGATTTGCAATGGTCTGGCGTTGTAGCCACGGCGCTGTGTCGCCGTGTCCGCCAGTCGGACGGACTCGTCCCGTGGCGAGCTGAGGCCAACGCGACGGACGCCTCGACACAGCGAGGCGGCTACAACAGCGTGCGTCAATCAAACGGAATCCGAACAATTTCACCTTGGTACGGCCAGGCTTCGGGGGTTTTGCTCAGTTGCGCTCGTACAGGATTCATCCGCACGTACTCCCATTTCTGCGAGTAGCTCTCATAACTCCGCAGCAGATGATCGAAAAAGCCGTCCTAGCTTAATATCCTCCGTTAGGAGGGTGTAAAGCTACGACCCGGTTGAGGACGACGGACGAGACAGCGGAAGCTTGCGACCGCTCGCGAGGGCAGGCACCGAGTGGCAGCGCTGGAGACCTAACGAAGGCTATTAAGCCGTAGCCCACCGCTCCCCTGCCCCCGGCTGCCCTAGCGTGCATACCCTAGTCCCGCACGCACAGCCCACACCCTGGCGATCCTGGGCAGGCGCTCGCTGCCGCTCGCAGTGCCTGCCAGTGCGGCTTGTGAATTACAGCAGAAAATACAAAACGTTTTTTATCCACAGATTCCCTCGGTCCCGATTCCGCAGATTCGGGAAAATCTGTGAAATCTGCGAAATCTGTGGATTCGGATTTTTCATTTCCGTCGCTGCCACTTCAGGTTGCGCCAGAAAGCTGCGTCGTTTGTATGTGTTGAACGTGACGAAGTAAAAGGGGCCAGCAGTATCGAACAAGCGTCCGAGCCTTGGTGGCCGCCGCGGCCACTGTTTTTTGAAGTCGGGCGGCATGGTTGACGGTTTACAAGTGTGAGCGAAGAAATCAATGCCGTTGGCTGAGCGTTGTAGCCACGGCGCTGCGTCGCCGTGTCCGCCAGTCGGACGGACTCGTCCCGTGGCGAGCTGGGTGGCAACGCAGCGGACGCGCGCCTCGACGCAGCGAGGCGGCTACAACAGCAATCCGGCCATGGGCTTCGCTGCCAAAAATCCATTCTTTCAATTTTGTTACGAAATATTTCGCAGATACATCTCGACAAGTTTGCTGTTCTGAATTAGGAGAAGCGCGCCAGCGAGGCGATTCGAGATTGGACAGTCGTGAATCGCTTCGATGATTCAACGCCTCAACGACGCAATCCACGTAATCGCATATGAGATCTTCGACCGTTTCGACCGTAAACCTGTTGATTTGTCTGACCTCGCTCTCCTGGCTCGCCACCGCTTCGGCACAAACGCGAATGCCAGTACCCGAGGGACGCTTCCCCGAGACACTGGAAAAATACGGCATGCCGCCTGCGAAATTTTATCGGCTGGAAAGTTCCCCACGGATGATCTCCCCGTATGGCGTCTTCGTTAGCTATCAGGTGAACGTCGATTCAAGTGGGAACAACATCGTCGGCGACGCCGCAAACGAGCCGGCAATTTCAGTTGACCCGACGGACGGCAATAAGATCGCAATCGGCTGGAGGCAGTTTGACACCTGGACGTCCAACTTCCGCCAAGCCGGCTATGGCTACACCACCGATGCTGGCATCACGTGGCATTTCCCCGGCGTTCTGGAAAACAACGTCTTCCGCAGCGACCCGGTGACAAACTCAGATGAGACCGGGAATTTTTTCTATTTGAGTCTGTTAGTACAAAGTTTTTGTGGTGATATTTGGCGGTCCACAAACGGCGGACAATCATGGACACTCCGCTCACCAAACGGAGGCGCGCACAGCGGCGATAAGGAGTGGTTCACCATCGATAGGACTCCCACCAGCATGGGGCACGGATTTCAGTATCAGTTTTGGACCGAATTCTTCGCTTGCGATTTCGGCGGATTCAGCCGTTCCACCGACGGCGGAGCCACCTGGCAGAGTCCGCTCAGTATTCCCAACTCTCCTCAATGGGGAACACTCGACGTAGCCTCCAACGGCAACCTCTTTATCGGCGGCGGGGACAGCGGCAGCAGCTTTTGGTGTATTCGCTCAACGGACGCGCAAAACCCAGGGGTCACACCGACTTTTGATCAGGTCACAACCGTTAACATGGGCGGCAGCCTATGGTACGGACCACCGGTCAATCCAGGCGGATTGGCAGGACAGATTTTCCTGGTGGTTGACCGCTCAGGGGGCCCCACGAACAACAACATTTACATGGTGGCGACTGTGCGACCGACCGGCTTCAACACGGGAACGGATGTGATGTTCGCGCGCAGCACAGACGGCGGACTAACTTTTAGCGCGCCGCATCGAATCAATGACGACCCGGTTAATCACAGCAAATATCACTGGGTCGGCACGCTCGCAGTAGCGCCCAACGGACGGATTGATTCTGTGTGGTATGATACACGCAACGCTGCGAATAACATCGATTCGCAGTTATTCTATTCTTTCAGTACCGACGGCGGCGTTAGCTGGGCGCCTAACGTAGCGGTAAGCAACGCCTTTAATACTCTCGAAGGCTGGCCGCAACAGAACAAGATAGGCGATTACATCACGATCGTGTCAGACAACACTGGAGGCGATGTGGCGTACGCCGCGACTTTCAACTTCAACCCGAGTAGGGGCCAACATGAGCAAGACGTTTATTACGTGCGCGTGTCGCCATCGGGCGGGGCCACGCCGACGCCGACGCCTACAGCTAGCCCAAGCGCGACACCGACGGCTACAGCTACGGCGATACCTACAGCTACTGCTACGGCAACGGCAACCGCGACAGCAACACCTACTGCTACAGCGACGGCGACGCCTACACCTACTTCCACGCCCAGACCGACGCCGACGCCGAGGGGTGGGCCCACGCCGAGGAGTCGCCCTACTCCGCCACCCCGGCCGTAGCCCTGCCATCGATTTCGCACGAAGTGCTTTAGGAGTGCGATGCGTCCTCGCATCGCTTTTGGGCAGCCTAAAAGCTTTCGCCAAAGGGACCACCTGTGATATGGCATTGGTATGCGGGAGAATTGGCCGCACGCGCCGCCACATTACTTCACACCTAACGGCACTTACGTCATTACGGCGGCAACGCTGCATCGAAAGCCACTTTTTGATTCCGGCGCAAAGCTGGATCTTTTGCGCGGTACAACTTTCGAGCTGGCGAGAAACTATGCCCTAACTCTACAGGCATGGGCTTTCTTCCCCAATCATTATCATCTCGTAATCAGCTTCGAAAACACCACGACAGCGCATCGTGATTTCATCCGGCATCTGCACCGCGAACTCGCGATGCGGCTCAACCGCATCGACGGCACTCCGGGCCGCCGGGTCATGTACGAATTTTGGGATACTCGCTTGACGTTCGAGAAATCGTGGCTTGCCCGATTGAACTATGTGCATCAAAACGCCGTGAAACACGGACTGGTGCCGGTGGCCAATCAGTATCTGTGGTGTTCGGCTTCCTGGTTTGAAAGCAATGCGCGATCCGGGTTTGTGAAATCGGTGTATTCGTTCAAGACCGATCGGATCGAGGTACCGGACGACTTCTGAATCAAAATACTCGTAAGCGTCGGGGCAGGGATAAAAGCGACGCCAGGACGCGTACGCACTCCAAAAGTCCGGCGGCTGCCGGACGAAAAGAAAACACGCGCCTCCATCGATTTTGCACGAAGTGCTTTGGGAGTGCGATGCGTCTTCGCATCGCTTTCGGTTCAAAAACTAGCAGCGCTGAAAGCGCGAATCAGTTCCGCGGGTGATCGTCAATCCCAAACATACCGCTCGTCGAAATCGATCCCGTGCTGGCGCAATAGCTGGCGATACTCCTCCTGGTGTGACGACAGGTAAATACGAGTCACACAAGTAGAGCGCTGTAGGCGCGGCATGTCTATAGACCACGATCTCTCCT
>WNFR01000674.1_pt1 | contig 34878 bp, 27 predicted proteins | sample 5400221 | NCBI WGS metagenome assembly WNFR01 (sample SAMN13153357, study PRJNA577476) | soil metagenome | isolation source: 40 cm soil under Madrone tree | place: USA:California | collected 2016-06-14
CGCAATTTTCCGCAGAAACCGTACGGACCACGGGCGAAGGTAGAAACCGTCTTCTCGGTGGTAAAACGCAAGCTGTCGGCACGCGCTCCCGGTCGTCGCCTGGTCAGGCAAGTCCGACAAGCCCTCCTTCTCGGACTCATCTACAACCTCTACCGTCTCAGGCATCGCTCCACTCGGCGAGCATGTCAACAGAGCCACTTTAACTCCTTTAGAATCCGCAGGGTCGAAAAACCGGGGAGGGGGGTACCCCTCGGCTATACTCTTTTCCCCGGAGATCCGCTTGCTCGAAGTCGCAAAAAGTATCCTTCTCATCGTCAGCGCCCTCTTCCCTATCGTCAATCCGATCGGCGGCAGCCCCGTCTTCCTCGCCCTTACCGGCGACTACACCGCCCAGGCCCGCCGCCTCCTCGCCTGGCGCATCACCCTCAACAGCTTCGTCCTTATCGTTGCCTCCTATCTCGTGGGTACGCACATCCTCGCCTTCTTCGGCATCTCGATCCCTGTGGTGCAAGTGGGCGGCGGACTCATTGTCATCTCCAACGGCTGGGCCATGCTCCAACAAAAAGATCCCGACGAGCGCGGCCAAATTCAGAAAAATATGAATCCCGCCGACATTCTGCGCCGTGCTTTTTATCCGCTGACTCTGCCGCTCACTGTCGGCCCGGGCTCTATCTCCGCCGCAATCACGCTTGGAGCCAACGCGCCGCACCATCTCGGCGGAAACTTGATCGCGATTTCTTCCGCGGTCATTGGAGCTGCCATCGTGGCCGCAACAATTTATCTTTGCTACGGTTTCGCCGACCGCCTCGCCGCCGTTGTGGGCGCAACCGGCATGAACGTCATTCTCCGCCTCTCCTCTTTCCTTCTCGTCTGCATCGGAGTTCAAATCTTCTGGAACGGCGCCAGCGCGCTCATCAAAACACTTCTTGCTGCGCATGTGTGATAATTTGATGCGAATATATTTGTTGAAAAGTTCCCCGGCGAATCATGGCTGAACTCACTTCACTCCAATCCGCCATCCGCGCTCATCTCCATGACGGCGACACCGTCGCCATGGAAGGCTTTACTCACCTCATTCCCTTCGCCGCCGGACACGAAGTCATCCGTCAGCACCGCAAAAACCTCACTCTGATTCGCATGACCCCGGACGTCATCTACGATCAACTCATCGGCGCTGGCTGCGCCCGAAAGCTGATCTTCTCCTGGGGCGGAAATCCCGGGGTGGGTTCCCTTCACCGCCTCCGCGACGCCGTCGAGCACGACTGGCCGGCACCCCTCGAAATTCAGGAGCACGGCCACGGCGACCTCTCGAACGCGTACGTGGCGGGGGCGGCAAATCTTCCTTTTGCAGTGCTCAGGGCGTACTCCGGGTCGGAATTGCCGAAGCACAACAAAAATATTCGATTCATTCAGTGTCCGTTTACGGGAGAAACGCTGGCTGCGGTTCCGGCGGTGCGGCCGGACGTCACAATCATTCACGCGCAGAAAGCGGATCGGAAAGGCAATGTACTTTTGTGGGGAATCTTGGGCGTGCAAAAAGAAGCGGTTCTCGCGGCGCAGCGCGCGATTGTGACCGTGGAAGAAATCGTGGACGATCTGAACGCTCCACCAAATGCGTGCGTGCTTCCCACCTGGACAATGTCCTCTGTGTGTTGCGTTCCGGGAGGAGCGCGTCCAAGCTACGCGCATGGCTATTACGAACGCGATAATCGCTTCTATCAAGCGTGGGATGAAATTTCGCGCGACCGCGAAACATTTTCAAACTGGATCAAGAAACATATTTTGGAAACGGAAGATTTTTCCGCGTTTCAAAAAGTTCTGAATGAAAGTAAGAAGGAGCAACTGGTGTGAGCTCCGCAAATTACACCACGACGGAAATGATGACGATCGCCGCGTCGCGATTGCTCAAAAACGGAGCGGTCTGTTTTGTAGGAATCGGTTTGCCCTCGACCGCGGCAAATCTGGCTAGGCTTACTCACGCACCGGATATCGTTTTGATTTACGAATCGGGACCGATTGGGGCAAAGCCGGAAGTGCTTCCGCTTTCTATTGGCGATGGAGATCTGGCGGAACGTGCGGACACGGTCGTTTCTACGCCGGAGATTTTTCGCTATTGGCTGCAAGGCGGTCGCGTGGACGTGGGCTTTCTCGGCGCCGCGCAAATCGATCGCTTTGCAAATATCAACACCACGGTGATAGGCGATTACAGAAAGCCGACGACGCGATTGCCTGGCGCGGGCGGCGCGCCGGAAATTGCGAGCTGCGCAAAAGAAGTTGTTTTAGTCCTGAAGCAGTCGGCGCGGACATTTGTAAGGAAACTGGATTTTCTAACTTCGGTTGGCCATCTCGACGGCGGAGATTCCCGCAAGAAACTTGGACTTCCGGGAAAAGGTCCCGTCGCAGTCGTCACAGATCTTTGTGTGATGAAGCCAGATGAAACAACAAGAGAATTGACCGTGACGCAACTCCATCCCGGCGCCTCGCGAGACCAGGTGCAGAAAGCAACCGCGTGGGAAATCCAATTTGCGGCAGATCTGAAAGAAACGATGGCGCCAACTGAAGCGGAGCTTTGTGTGCTGCGCGATTTACTGCATCGCACGGCGGTCGCGCACGACCAGGTACCGGCGGCATGAGATGACCAGACCAGTTTTCATTTGCGATGCAGTGCGCACGCCGATTGGACGATTCGGCGGAGTTCTCTCTTCTGTGCGCACGGACGATCTTGCCGCTATTCCAATTCGCGCGTTGATCCAACGCAATTCCAAAGCGAATTGGTCACGGCTCGATGAAGTGATCCTCGGCTGCGCGAATCAAGCAGGCGAAGACAATCGCAATGTCGCGCGCATGTCGCTTCTACTCGCAGGGCTTCCGGATTCGATCCCCGGCGCAACCATCAATCGTTTATGCGCGTCGGGGATGGATGCCGTTGGCACGGCCGCGCGCGCCATCGCTTGCGGCGAAATTGAATTTGCCATTGCCGGGGGCGTCGAGTCCATGTCGCGTGCGCCGTTCGTTATGCCGAAAGCCGAGGCAGCATTTCAGCGTAGTGCGGAAATTTGCGACACCACGATTGGATGGCGATTCGTTAATCCGCTGATGAAGAAACAGTACGGCGTGGACTCCATGCCGGAGACCGGCGAGAACGTCGCGGAAGAATTTAAGGTTTCGCGCGAAGGTCAGGACGCCTTTGCCTTGCGCAGCCACCAGCGCGCGGTAAAAGCGCAAACATCTTGTTTTCTTGCCGAAGAGATTGTGCCGGTAGAAATTCCCGGCAAGAAAGAAACAGTCACCGTCTCGAAAGACGAACATCCCAGGGCTGATACCACGATCGAGGCTCTGGCGAAGCTGAAACCAGCATTTCGCACGCCTGGGACGATTACGGCGGGAAACGCTTCCGGCGTCAACGACGGCGCTGCTGCGATGATTCTTGCTTCAGAAGATGCTGCAAAAAAACACGGCCTGACACCGCGCGCGATAGTTCTTGGAATGGCGACGGCGGGTGTTCCGCCACGCATCATGGGCATCGGCCCCGTACCTTCCACACAAAAACTGTTGGCGCGGCTGAAGCTGAACATTTCCGATTTTGATGTCATCGAGCTGAACGAAGCGTTTGCCAGTCAGTCGCTGGCGTGCCTACGGCAATTGGGAATTCCTGATGATGCGCCGCATGTCAACCCGAATGGTGGCGCCATCGCGCTCGGGCATCCACTTGGCATGAGCGGCGCGCGCTTGATTCTTACCGCCGCGCATCAACTGCAAAAAACAAACGGCAAACGCGCGCTCGCTACGATGTGCGTCGGCGTTGGGCAAGGAGTATCCGTCGCACTTGGGCGAGTGTGATCTGAGTTTGCGCCATGCCGAAACATTCTAAAGATCGAGAGACGCTGAAGAGCACGCAGCCACCGTATCTCCACCCTGAGTACGTCAGCACGAGGAAGCGCGCTCCGCTGAAACCATTGTTGCTTCTGCCGGATTCCCTTGCACGCGCATTCGGCCCCGTTTTTGGACACGACGAAATTCGCGCAAGCGACAGAGATTTGACGCGACAGCATGCGGGCGAACCGCTCGGTGAACGAATCGTTGTGTCCGGTAAGGTACTCGACGACGACGGGCATCCCTTGCGCGGCGCGTTGATAGAAATCTGGCAGGCAAATGCGGCGGGAAGGTACAAGCACAAGAACGACAATCATGCTGCGCCGCTTGATCCGAATTTTTCGGGGTGCGGCCGCCTGCTGACAGATGAAAATGGCGGCTACAGTTTCATCACCGTGAAACCCGGGGCGTATCCATGGAAAAATCACGAAAACGCGTGGAGGCCGGCGCACATTCACTTTTCACTCTTTGGCGCGGGGATTCTTTCGCGACTCGTGACGCAGATGTATTTTCCGGGCGATCCACTTTTGGCGTTCGACCCGATTTTCAACAGCATCCCGGATGAAAATGCCAGACATCGGCTGATCTCAACGTTTGATTGGCCGACTACCAAACCCGAACATGCGCTGGGCTATCGTTTTGACATTGTTTTGCGCGGCGGAAAATCGACACCGATGGAGACAAGTCATCCATGAAGCTGATTCCGACTGCTTCACAGACCGTGGGCCCGTTTTTTTCCATCGGGTTTGCCCCGCTTTATCAAAATGCCGCACAAATAAGTTCCGCAAGTGCGATCACAATAAGCGGCACGATTTTTGATGGAGTCGGAAAGCCGATTCCCGATGCTGTGCTGGAGTTTTGGAATGCCCGAAACTTCGTGCGAGTTCCAACTTCAGAAGAGGGGAGATTTTCTGCAACTTTGGAAGCACTTCTAAAGCAGGATGCTCAAAGCGGAAGGTCGTCGGTAGATTATTTCGATGTCCTAATGTTTATGCGCGGTTTATTGAAACCAGTTCGCACGCGGGTGTATCTGGGAGATCCTGATGCGGGCAGGAACGATCCCGCACTAAAAGCGGTGCCAACAAGCCGAATTGCAACTCTGAACGCAAAATCTACGGGAGCACAGAATCGCTACGTTTGGGATATTTTCATGCAGGGCGAGAACGAAACTGTCTTCTTCGGATACTAGTTCATCCGACTTTTCCTGCTGAGCCAAAAACAAACGCGGCACTCCGGAGTAGCGTGCGCGCATCACCAACGGGAGTGATGAGCATCACAGAAATTCCTTTCTGACCGCTCCACACTGGCGCAAGCCGAGGTCTATATCATGAATGCCATCAAGCCAGGAACGCGCGTTGCGCTAGAGAACATTTTGTTTCTTACGGATTTTTCCGACGCGTCGGAGCTTGCGATTCGGTTCGCGCTAAATCTTGCACGCCAATACGAATCGAAGATTCTTGCGTTGCACGTATTAACCGCTTCCCCGCTGGCATACGCGAGCCCGGAGTCCGCGGCTGCGACGATGGAAGCGCTGGAAACTGGAACACAAGAAGGGATGGAACAGCTCGGAATCACGGCTCCTCGGAATTGATCACCGGTCCATTCTCATGAGTGGAGGGTCGGTGTGATCATCGGTTGCGAGCGTGCTGCGCGAACATTCCATTGACCTAGTGATTCTCGGAACGCATGGAAGAACAGGTGCACTGAAACTGCTGATGGGTTCCATTGCCGAAGAGATCTTCCGGAAATCGAATGCGCCTGTTCTGACCATCGGACCGTCCGTTCGAAACGGTGCCCACAACGGCGGGCGCTTTCACAACATTCTGTACGCGACGGATTTCAGCACAGAGGCGGATGCGGCGGCGCCGTACGCTCTTTCCTTCGCCGAAGAGAGTCAGGCCAGACTTACGTTGCTGCATGTATTGCCCGAACCAAATTCAAGGCGCGATCCAAAATCTCCCAATGAGTCGGTGGCGGACGCGATGCACTGGATGCAGCGATTGGTGCCGAAAGGGGCGGGAAACTGGTGCCGACCGGAAACAATGGTGCGCTTCGGAAACCCTGGCGAACGGATTCTGGAATACGCAAAGGAGACCGCAGCGGACTTAATTGTGATGGGGGTGCGCGCGCCGCGAACGGGTGTCGGCCTTGGGACTCATTTCGAAAGGGCAACTGCACACAGGGTGGTGACGCAGGCAATTTGCCCTGTCTTGACAATGCGGGGATAGAAGTCTTTGCCCGCGAGCCAGCGATAATGATTGCTAATTCCTACTTTTTCTGTCATTTATGCGTTATGTGACGCTCGTCACCAGACAGAGTGAGGCGTGTCACTTCGATTCCCATGAAATCCCGCTATGAATTGTCCTGGACGCAGAAATTCCGCGGCGTACTAGGGGCGAGATCATGGCATACAGAGTCAAGGTCATCCCAAAAATGAAACGGCGTGTGACGCAAACGAGTGGAACTGCAAGAACTCCTTACGGGTTGCAAGTCATCGAAGACTGCCTTACTTGCCCGCTGGTGAAGGATAGAATATTCTGCGATTTGCCGCGGCCGACGCTCGCAGCGATGGATAGCATTTCTTCTTCGGCGACGTATCCGAAAGATGCTGTCCTGTTCGTTGAGGGACAGGATCCGCGCGGGGTATTTGTGATCTGCAATGGACGGATAAAACTGTCGACGACTTCCGCAGACGGAAAATCGATCATCGTGCGAATTGCGGAGCCGGGTGAAGTGGTGGGCCTTGCGGGAACGCTTTCGGGACAGGCATATGAGCTGACAGCCGAAGCGATGGAACCCGTACAGGCGAACTTCATCCCCCGAGACGCCTTTTTGCAGTTTTTGAGAGAGCACGCAGAAGCTGCGGTGCGAGTGGCGCAGATATTGAGCGAGATCTATCACGCGACACTGCTCGAAGTGCGTTATTTGGGATTCTCAAGTTCAACCTCGGAAAAACTGGCGAGGTTCCTGCTGGACCTACCGACGCAACCCTCCGCGACAAACGGCCACTTGCGAGCCACACTCACATTGACGCACAAGGAAATCGGAGAAACGATCGGCGCATCGCGAGAAACGGTGACTCGCCTTTTCGCGAGCTTCAAGCGTGAAGGACTGGTTGAAGTTCATGGGGCTACAGTGGTGATTCCAGACAAGCAGAAGCTCGAAAAACTGCTGGGCCTCGAGAGATTCTCGTTAGAGCTTGCTTCCCCGTTTATGCGAGTGACGCGCGTCACATCCTTTTGAACGTGCACAGTGCAGAGTTGTGGCGCGCACTAATACACAAAACCTTTTCAGAGTGGACATTGAGAGTGCGTGGAGCGATTGAAGGAGCAACAATGCGAGCGAGGGAGTGTTCATGGAACCGGCACTAGAAGCACATCGGCTACATTTCGCGTTCACGATCACGTTTCACTATTTGTTTCCGCAGCTGACGATGGGGTTGGCGCTGTTGATTGTGTATCTGAAGACGCAAGCGCTGCGCACTGGCGACGAGCACTACAACCGGTCGGCGCGATTTTGGGCGCGGATTTTCGGAATCAACTTTGCGCTGGGAGTCGTGACGGGAATTCCCATGGAATTCCAGTTCGGAACAAACTGGGCAGAGTTTTCCAAAACGGCGGGAGGAGTGATCGGGCAAACGCTGGCGATGGAGGGCGTGTTTTCGTTTTTTCTGGAATCAAGTTTTCTTGGACTGTTTTTGTACGGCGAAAAGAAGCTGGGGCGGATTGGGCATTGGTGGTCGGCAGTACTAGTTTTTGTAGGGTCGTGGCTCTCCGGATATTTCATTGTAGCGACCGATGCGTGGATGCAGAACCCAACGGGATATGTTATCGGGCCGCATGGAGAGATTGTTCTATCCAGCTTCTGGGGTTTGCTGCTGAACCGTTGGGCGCTCTGGCAGTATGCGCACAACATGCTGGGCGCAGTGCAAACGGGTTGTTTCGTAATGGCGGGGATCGGCGCGTTCTATTTGCTGACAAAGCGGGACGAGCCGTATGGAAAGACGTTTGTTCGCACGGGAGTGATTGTGGGAGCGATTGCAGCTTGCTTGCAGCTTTTTCCCACAGGAGACATGCAAGGAAAACTGATTGCGGAGTACCAGCCAGCGACACTCGCGGCAATGGAAGGAGTTTTTCGCACAGAAGAGGGAGCGCCGCTGGTGATCCTTGGGCAGCCGGACGTGCAGAACAGAAAGCTCGACAATCCGCTACAGGTCCCGAGAATGCTAAGTTTTTTGACGTATCAGAAATGGGCGGCGAAAGTGAAAGGGTTGGACAGTTTTCCGCAGGAATTGTGGCCGGACCGGATTGCGCTGCTGTACTACAGCTATCACGTGATGGTAGGGCTGGGGACGATATTCATTGCAGTGATGGGACTTGCGGCGATTCTATTGTGGCGCGGAAAGCTGTACGAGACGAAGTGGATGCTGTGGCTGCTGATGATTTCGATTCCGATGCCGTACATCGCGAACACTGCGGGATGGATGACAGCGGAGCTGGGGCGGCAACCCTGGCTGATTTACGGGCTAATGCGAACGGCGCATGGGGTGTCGCCACAGGTGGGCGCAGGGAATACGTGGTTTACGCTGATTGGGTTTATGGGGATGTACACGGTTCTTGCAATTCTGTTTTTGTTCTTGGTTTGGCGCGAAATCGAAATTGGACCTGAGCCACGGAAGACGGCGGGGCCGGAACTTGATTCCTTGGTAGCGGACTGAGAGGCCACATGGAGACAATATGGTTCTGTTTGGTGGCAGTCATGGTGGCACTCTACGTGCTGTTGGACGGATTCGACCTTGGGGCTGGAGCGATTCACTTGTTTGTTGCCAGGACGGACGAAGAGCGGAGGCAAGTGCTGGCGAGCATCGGACCGGTGTGGGATGGGAATGAAGTGTGGCTGCTGGCGGCGGGAGGGACGTTGTATTTTGCGTTCCCGGCGCTGTATGCGGGGGCGTTCAGCGGATTTTATCTGCCGTTGATGATGGTGCTGTGGCTTTTAATTCTGCGCGGAACAGCGATTGAGTTCCGAAATCACATCAAGAGTGCGGTGTGGGACCCACTCTGGGATTTTCTTTTCTGTGCGTCGAGCTTGTTGCTGGCGGTGTTTTACGGCGCTGCGCTGGGCAATGTAGTGCGTGGCGTGCCGCTGGATGGGAGCGGATATTTTTTTGAGCCGCTGTGGACGAATTTCCGGCTCGGGGAGCAGACAGGGATTCTGGATTGGTACACGGTGCTGGTGGGTGTGCTGGCGCTTGCGGCGCTGGTGATGCATGGGGCGTTGTGGGTGCAGTGGAAGACGCCGGGTCCGGTCAGCGAGCGATCGGCGCGAGTGGCAGGACGAGCGTGGTGGGCGATTGTTGCGTTGACGGCGTTGGTGACGGCGACGACATTCAGAATCCAGCCGCAGGTGCTGGCAAATTTCAAAACATGGCCGTGGGGATTCATTTTGCCGGTGGTGGCCGTCGCGGGACTGGCTGGTGTGAAGTTTGAATTGGCGAGGAAAGACGAGCGGAAGGCGTTTTTTGCCTCGTGCGCGTATTTGACAGGAATGTTAACGAGCGCGGTGTTCGGGTTGTATCCGATGGTTTTGCCGGGGCGGAATCCTGCTTATTCGTTGACAACAACGAGTGCCAAGGCGGGGCTGTACGGTTTGCAAGTCGGACTAATTTGGTGGGCAATGGGAATGGTCCTGGCCGCAGGATATTTTACGTATCTGTACCGGTCATTTGCGGGGAAAGTCAACATTGAAGGCGATTCCCATGAATCGGACGATTGAGGGAATTCAAAATAGGAAAGTTGCAGGCGAACAGTTTTGGAGGCGAAGAATGTTCGCTAATCACACCGTTGTGTGACAGGCGTCACCTCTTTTTCAGTTAATGGCGTGAATACTGGCCGCGGCCGGAATTTCCGGTTTTGTCGGTAATCCACTGCGGAGGTGCGGATGCCCCGTTCCGCTCATCGCTACTTCGCTTTATTCCTTTCCTTGGCAGCTGCTTGGGTGCTGGGGTTTGCACTTATTGCCTACGGCCAGGCAGGGCAAGCCAGCACAAAGCCAGCAGCAAAACATCGGGACAAAAGTTATCGACAGCCTACTGACCCCTCGCAATACGTCGGTACGGAGACGTGCAAGACCTGCCACGAAGACATGCCCTCGAAGGGCTTTTACAAAACATATGAGGACTCACCGCACTACGCAACGATGCTGGACACGAAAAAAGGGCCGGAATGGCACGGTTGCGAGGCATGCCACGGGCCGGGCAAGGAGCACGTCGACGGAGGCGGGGACAAGTCAAAGATATTAGGACTTGTGGGTTATGTAAGGGGCTTGGCGAAGAAATAAACCGCGTAACTCTGCCCTTTCGAATTGATTTCAACCGAGGACAAGTAAACCGAGAAATGGCGCCCCCCGCATCAGCGTTATTGTTCCTTATCGCAGCGACGGCGATTTTCATTGCATGGATCGTGATTCGGCCGGGAATTACGTCAACGCGGGGAGGCAAGATCCTGGCGTTCTTTGTGCTGTTTCTCATGCCGCTTTTTTGTCTCGGCATGGGAACGAGTTATCACATGGAACGTTCGAAACAGACGCAATTCTGTTTGTCGTGCCATGAGATGGAGCCGTTCGGCAAGAGTTTGCAGGTAGATGATCCGGCGCACCTGGCGGCGCATTTTCAAAATCATCGCGTTCCGGCAGACGAGGCGTGCTTTACGTGCCATACCAATTATGCGATGTTCGGGACATTCCGCGCGAAACTGCACGGCCTGAAGCACGTGTATGTGCACTATCTGAAGACACCGCCCGCGCCAGAAGCGATTCGTCTGTACGATCCATACAACAATCGCGAGTGTTTGCATTGTCATTTAGGCGCGCGGTCGTTCGAAGAGGGCGCGGTTCACACGGCCGATCCAGAATTATTGCCCGCCGTAAAAGCAAACAGGATCTCCTGCGTGTCGAGCGGCTGCCATGAGACGGTACATAACGTGGCCACACTCGGCAAAAGAAAAGCTCTGGAAAGGCGGGTCGTGATGCTGAGCGGAGATTCCATGGAGCGCCGGGTGCAGTTCGCGGGAATCTTGATGCTTTTGGGATTGTTGGTGGAAACGTTTTGCTTGTTCTGGACGCGGCCGATTGGATTTGTGCTTTTTCTGGGAATCGGCGGGCTGCTACTTACATTTGGCGTTTTAATGTATCTGCTCGCTGTGCTTTCGCGGCACCATCCGGAACCCTAGTTCATTTCCCCTGTTGGACTCTGGCAGTTAGTGCTTCGCAGGCTCGACTTTGAAATCGAGTTTTTTGAGCATCGTCTGAATTTCCGGGTTGGACATAAATAACTTCCAGACAAGTCCTGTGCGGTGATTTTCGACCATGACGGTGATGGGCGCCTGGTTGAGACCCATGTAAATCGGCGAATACCAGTTCGCACCGAGATTGTAAGCGTCACGCGGACCGTAGATGTCCCACATGTGGTCGCCGAGATCGCGATAGAAGTGTTTGAAGGCGGCCATGGATGCTTCGGGAGTGTAAGGAAATGAAGCGAGTGCACCCGTCGGCGTCAGCGTGCCGTTGTCATTCCTGGCATCCGGCGCGTGCGCACCGTAGCCGATCTGATCGTCGCTCGCAGTGATTCCCCAGGCGTTCGGGCCGTAGCCGGGAAAGTTCTTTGGATTGCGGATGCAATATTCGAGATTGATGCGGGCGAGATTGCGATTGTTCTCGAAGTAGTTGGTGAAGCGGTCGCGGACATGGGGATCGAATCCCATGTAGGAGTAGTGGGCGAAAAAGAGCGGGCCGCCGGAACCGACCCCAACGTCGAGCTTGATTCCGAAATAGGTGTGGCCGTTGGTGTAGTGATCGCCGTCGGTGACGCCGCCCCAGCCGCGACGATAATCAATGGCGACTTGCGACTGGCCGGCCCAGCCTGAATAGTAAAGTTCGGGGGGGATGGGATGGGTGGGAGAAGCAACCGCGAGGAGATAGACAATCATCGTCTCGTTGAATCCAGTGAGGCGATGTTTGATGTGCCCGGCCCAGTTGGAAGACCAATGCCAGTAGAGAGCGTCGCTATCGGGGCCACGGCGATACCAATCCCACTCGATGCCTTCCCACAATTTTGTGATGCGGGAATAGAGATCGCGCTCGGCGGGAGTTGAGGTGTTGAAATACTGACGCGCGGCGAGAAGGCCCTGCATGAGAAAAGCGGTTTCGACCAGATCGCCGCCGTCATCAAACATGCCGAAAACACCTAGATTTTGCCCCGTGTGGCCGTCCATGAAGTGAGACCAAACGCCATGGATGCGAGGCGCTTTTTCGAGGAAGCCGACGATTTGCTGGAAGCGCGCAAGAGATTCGTCGCGAGTGATGAAGCCGCGTTCGGTGCCGACGAGCAAAGCCATGATGCCGAAGCCGCTGGCACCCGTAGCGACGACGCGATCATCGCCGGGAATACTTTCGAGGGTAGTGCCGGAATCGGGATGCGCGCCTTCCCAGTAATAACGGAAACAAGCTTCCTGCAGCATGGTGAGGAGTTCATCGTCGGACATGGCGCGCGTGGAGGCGCTGACGGTTTCGGATGGAGGAGAATCACGATAACTGCGATCGACAGCAACAATTCTGTAGGTCGCCTTTTTGCCGACCTGGCCGAGAAAATCCGCGTAACGATGGACGCCGGGAACCTGAATGCCAACAGGAACAAAAGGAGCTCCATCGAGAGAGCGTTCGATGCGGAAGTATTGGAGGTCGTCGTTCGAATTGGACTGCCAAGTGATGTCAATGTGGCGCTCGTAGCCTTTTGCTTTAGGATTTTGTGGCGCGAGAAGACCGGCAGAATCATTGCGCTGCGCGGAATCTTGCGCTGAGGACTCTTTGTCAATCTTGATTTCGTCGAGAATGAGGACGTGCGGGGAAGCATCGGCTTCGCCCTGAGAGAAAACAAGAGTTCGAATGCGGTTCGGATCTAGTGGATAGAGAGAAGCAGTGCGAAATGAGGAGAGCGGAATTTCAAGTTGCACCCACTTCGCGGCGGGAATGTCTCCGGAAACCGACGAGAGCTTGAGCGAAGCAGAAAACTGAAATTCCGAGTCGATGATGCTCACAAGTGGTAGCGCTTGGGAGGAAATGCGTTCCGGCGAATAACACCAGAGAAAAAGATGTGTGCCATCGAACTTGCTTTGGCGGCCCCGCAAAGAGACGACGTCAATTTCAGCATCCCAGCCGACACCTGGGGCAGACGTCCAGGCGAGACGGAGCGCGTTGGGCGGAGAGAGGACGATTTTTGTTTCGACAGGCAGCTTGCCATGATCGAGCTGCAGGAGACTCGGTGGCGAGACCTGTCCTCGACTGTAGAAGTAGTAGTCGGAGGTGAGGCTGTTGTCGAAAAAAGCGTGGCGGTAGTAGTTCGAGTCGGCGAGGACGTGCTGCTGTTCCCCGAAGAAAAGAAAAAGAACGAAACAACCAAGGCACCCGAGAAAGGGGATAAGGATTCTACGAGCCGTTAGGAGGCAAATCTTTTCGGTGAACATGGGAACGCGAAAAAATATACGCCGGAGGGAGAATCAAGTAAACCGATTTATTACAGGCAGGAACAGCATGCGGTAGCCTCGAGAAAGTGGCGGACAGATGCGATCAAGCGCGGGCTTGGCAGGTGCTTCCGCGGACGATGAGGCTCGGTTCGACGACAATTTCGCTCGGGTAGGAAGTTTTTGAAGGCGCGTTAATCCTCTGAAGCAGGGTTTCTGCGGCCAGCGTGCCCATCTCGCGGAGGGGCTGACGTACCGTGGTTAGCGCGGGATTCTGGAAGGCGGCGCTTTGAATATCGTCAAAACCGACCACGGAAACGTCTTCCGGAATGCGCTTCCCTGCTTCGCGAAGCGCCTGGATTGCGCCAATCGCCGAAATATCATTGAACGCAAAGAGCGCGGTGAAGTTTTCCCCGGAAGCAAGCAATTGGCGCGCGACTTGATAACCGAGTTCGGGTGAAGAAGATTCGCCCTCCAATTGACCGACCAGCTTATTGTTGATGGAAATGCCGAGTTCGTTCGCCGAATTGCGGACGGCTTCCCAGCGGACGGCGGTGTCGGAGCTGAATTCCTGGCCTTTGATAAAAGCAATGTGTGTGTGGCCGAGCTTGGTGAGATGCTCCATGGCAAGGGTCGCAGCTCGCGCATGATCGAGAACGATGTTGGTGACGCCGGGCACTTCCCTGTGTCCTGAAACGGCAACCAGAGGGACTTGCGCTGCACCGGCGATGGCGGTATCTACAGCGATCAGGCCCTCGACGGCCCGTTGCTGAAGCAAGAGAGGATACTCTTCGATGAGCTCTTCGCGATGGCGATGACTTACGACAAAATAGAAATAATCTTCCTGAAGCAGATGATCCTCGATGCCGGACATGACGAGGGCCGCATAACCTTCGCTGATTTCCGGGACAATGACACCAATGGTGTAGCTGCGCTGCTGGCGAAGGGAGCGCGCAAGATGATTGGGGCGATAATTAAGTTCCCGGGCAGCTTTGCGAATAAGTTCTTGCGTGCGATGCGGAATCGATTTGGCACCCGGGGCGCGATTAATGACCAGGGAGACAGCGGCTTGAGAGAGGCCCAGATGGGCGGCGAGAGATTTCAGGCTCACACCCTGAGCGGAGGGGCTTCGCTCAGTCGAAATTTGGCCAGACTTGGGGCGCGGCATAGAGTGCTATCGAGCGGTAGTTTCGCACAACGGAGAGAGGGGGACAAGGCAGAGAGTGGGAAAAGGTCAACACGGGTATGGCGTTCGTTGTAAGTCGTAGTAAATCGGTTTAGTATTGGCCGCGGCCACGGAGAGATGGATGGCAACAGACAACGTTCGAAGCCGAAGAGAAGTCATCAAGATGTGCGGAATGAGCCTGCTGGCACCGCCTCTAACGGCACTTGTCGGAAGGAGTGAGCCGGATTCGCAAACGTATTCGCCGCCGACTGGCGCGCCCTACGAGGGAACCGACGAGCAACTGCTGGAAGAAATTCAGCGCGCGAGTTTTGAATTTTTCTGGAACGAAGCGAGCGCGACGACAGGTCAGGTGAAAGATCGCGCCACAGTCAATGGCAAGGACACGCACACGATGTCCAGCATTGCAGCGACTGGGTTTGGGCTGACGAGCCTGTGCATTGGGGACCGGCGCGGCTATAGAAAATCGGCAGACATTTTGGAGAGGACAAAACGCACGCTGCGATTTTTAATCGACGGAACGCCGAATGTGCACGGGTTTTTCTATCACTTCCTTCATATTGAGACGGGAAAGCTTTGGGAAAAAGTTGAACTCTCCTCGATTGATACTTCCCTGCTCTTGTGCGGAGTGCTCACGGCGCGGCAATATTTTGCCGATCAAGAAGTGAAAGACCTGGCGACGAAGATTTACGAGCGCGTAGATTGGCAATGGATGTTGAACGGCGGCGCGACGGTTTCGATGGGATGGCATCCGGAAACGGGTTTTCTGAAAGCGCGGTGGGAACATTTCTGCGAACTGATGATGATCTATTTGCTCGGGATCGGTTCGCCGACTCATCCGCTGCCGGCGAGTTCGTGGGACGCGTGGAAGCGGCCGACGATCAAATATGAAGGCCTGGAATTTATTTCGGGGAATGATCCGATTTTCACGCATCAGTATTCGCATGCCTGGTTTGATTTCAGGAAAAAGCGAGACGCGTACGCGGATTATTTTGAGAATTCGGTGAAGGCGACAAAGGCTCACAAACTTTTTTGCTTATCGTTGCGCGATCGCTTTCCAGATTACAGCGAAAATCTCTGGGGGATCAGTGCTTCCGATTACGCGAACGGCTACACAGCGTGGGGCGGGCCACCGCCGCAAGGGCCGATTGATGGAAGCATCGTGCCTTGTGCAACGGGCGGGTCACTGCCGTTTCTTTTTGAGGACTGCATCAAGGTATTGCGAAATTTGCGCGGCGCGTACAGGGAGCGAGTGTGGACGAAGTACAGTTTTCTCGACGCTTTCAATCCGCTGACCGGATGGTACGACACGGACGTGCTTGGCATAGACCTCGGCATCACAATGCTGATGGCGGAGAATCACCGCACGGGGTTCGTCTGGGAACAGTTCATGAAAAATGAAGAAGTAAAGCGCGGAATGGAACGCGCGGGATTTCACGCTCATACCACTTGAATCTGCTGCGGCTTACAGCGGAGATTATTTCGCGATTCCGGAGCCTTCCACGATGGTGATATAGCGATCGGTGGGCAGGTCCGTGAATACATCCACGCGGCCACTCGGCTGAGGCCAACGAATTTCCAGCCGGTCGATCTTTGTTCGAGCGCCGATACCCAGAACTTCGCGGGGGTCGTGTGAAGCCAAATAACTACCGCCGCTGGTTTTTACTTTGCTGCGCTTCAAATCTCCGGCCTGCCAGATAATTTTTGCGCCGATTGCATCCGGATTTGCCTTCTTTCCGACAAGCTTGACCCCAAGCCAGTGATTTCCCTGAGCGGCATTGTTCTTCAGCAGAACGGGGGCGTCATTATTTACGGCAACGAGGACGTCCACAGCGCCGTCGTTGTCGAAGTCTCCGACAGCCATGCCGCGCGCGGCGAAACTTTCTGCGAAAGCGCGGCCAGCGGTGGCGCTGACATTTTCAAAAGTGCGACCATTGTTATGAAAAAGCAGGAGCGGTTCCTTATAGCTGACATGGCTGGAGTGGGCTTCGATCTTGTCATCCGGATGGCCGTTCGCGATGAAGAGATCCGTGTTGCCGTCATTGTCATAGTCGAAGAATTTTACGCCCCAGCCGCTCATCAATCGCGTCATGCGGCCAATTCCCGTGGGGCCAGCCATATCGTCAAACGTTTCATCCTTGCGATTGCGATAAATCGAATACATTTCCTGGTCGACGTTCGTGACAAACAGGTCCTGCCAACCGTCCTGGTCGAAATCGGCGGAGTCAACGCCCATGCCAGAACGAGCGCGGCCCTCCTGGCTAAAGGCAACGCCGGAAGTCAGTCCAATTTCTTCGAATTTACCGCGGCCGCGATTCAAGAAAAGGAAATTCTGCACGGTGTCGTTTGCGACGAAGAGATCCATCAGTCCGTCGTTGTTGATGTCCGTGGCGACCACACCCCATGCTTTGCCCAAGACTTTTCCGATGCCGGACTCCATGCTGACATCGGTGAAGGTGCCATTTCCGTTGTTGTGGAAGAGCCAGCTTCGCATCGGCGGATAGACAGTGGGGATGCAGTAATAGCGCTCGCCGATCCGTTCGTTACCGCAGAATTTGTTTTTGGATTTATCAAAATCCACGAACCGGCAGACAAATAGATCGAGTTCGCCGTCGTTGTCATAGTCGAACCAGACGGCGCTCGACGCCCAGCCGGGTGCTGCGACACCGGCCTTTTCGGTGACGTCGGTGAAAGTGCCGTCACCATTGTTGCGATAGAGAATACTGCGTCCGTATTGGGTAACGTAAAGATCGGGAAGGCCGTCGGCGTTGTAGTCGCCGACGGCAACGCCCATTCCGTATCCACCGGCTGCGACGCCGGCTTTTTCGGTAACGTCAGTGAAGGTGCCATCGTGATTGTTGCGATAGAGCGCGTTGCGCAGCGGCGGATCGGGATTGTAGAAATCGCACTTGCCGCTGTTGACGAGGTAAATGTCCATCCAGCCGTCGTTGTCGTAGTCGAGAAACGCACAGCCTGCTCCCGTCGTTTCCGGCAGATAGTATTCCGGCGAGCGGCCGTTCACATGGCTCCAAGAGATGCCGCTTTTTGAAGCCGGAATTTTTTCGAAGAGGGTGGCGACGCCCGTGGAGACAAGAGGACTTTGCATCCATGGAAGCGCAATTGGCTTCGCGCTGGCCCCGCTTAAGGCAACGGTAAGGGCTCGCAGGAAATCTCTCCGGGTGAATCCTCTCATGCGCTCTTTATACCTTCGCCTTCAACGATGGTGATATACCGATCCACGGCCAAATTTGTGAATGTTTCCACTTTGCCGCTGGGTAGCGGCCATTGAATTTGCAGCTGATCAATTTTGGAATGTGAGCCGAGACCCAACACGATGCGTGGATCATGCGACGAGAGAAAACTGCCGCCACCGACTTTGAGACGGTTGCGTTTCATTGTGCCTGAGGTCCAGGACAATTTTGCGCCGACGGCGTCAATATTGCATTTTTTGCCGACGAGCTTAACGCCCAGCCAGTGGTTTCCCGCAGCAGCGTTGTTTTTCAAGAGAAGGGGCGCGCCGGCGTTAACTGCGACCAGGACATCCACAGCGCCATCGTTATCAAAATCGCCGATGGCCATGCCTCGCGACGCAAGATTGCGCTGAAACACGGGACCCGCCGCAGCACTCACGTTTTCCAGAGTGCGGCCGTTATTGTGAAAAAGGAGCAGAGGCTCCAGATAATTGACGTGGCTGGAATGCTCTTCAATTTTGTCGTCAGGATGACCGTTGGCTATGAAGAGGTCAAGATTGCCATCGTTATCGTAGTCGAAAAATTTGAGACCCCAGCCGCTCATAAGCAGTGTTGTGCGGCCCAGGCCGGTTGGTCCGGCGAGGTCTTCAAACGTCAGGTCGCCATTGTTGCGGTAGATGGAATACATTTCTTGATCCACGTTGGCAACGAACAGATCCTGCCAGCCGTCCTGATCGAAATCGGCCGAGTCAACGCCCATGCCGCCGCGCTCGCGGCCGTCCTGGCTAAAAGCGACGCCGGCATCCAAGCCGATTTCCGAGAATTTTCCCCGCTTCTGATTCAGGAACAAGAAATTTTGAACGGTATCGTTGGCGACAAAAAGATCCATCCATCCATCATTATTGATGTCCGTCGCAACAACGCCCCAAGCTTTGCCCAGGATTTTGCCGATGCCGGATTCCATGCTGACGTCGGTGAAGGTGCCATCACCGTTGTTGTGAAAGAGCCAACTGCGCGCAGGAGGATAACTGCGAGGGCTGCAATTGTAGCGTTTTCCCGTTTGCTCGTTGCCGCAGAAAACGTGCTTAGATTTGTCGAAATCGGCAAAGCGGCAGACAAATAGATCAAGCTTGCCGTCATTATCGTAGTCAAACCAAACGGCGCTGGAAGACCAGCCGGGCGCTGCGACGCCGGCTTTTTCTGTGACATCGGTGAAGGTGCCGTCGCCATTGTTGCGATAGAGAATGCTGCGTCCGTATTGCGTAACGTAGAGATCGGGAAGGCCGTCGGCGTTGTAGTCACCGACGGCAACGCCCATTCCATAGCCACCGGCCGCGACGCCGGCCTTCTCAGTGACGTCGGTGAAGGTGCCATCGCGATTATTCTTGTAAAGGGCGTTGCGCAACGGCGGCTCGGGGCTGTAGAAATCGCACTTGCCGCTGTTAACTAGGTAGATGTCCATCCAGCCGTCGTTGTCGTAGTCGAGAAAGGCACAGCCCGCACCTGTGGTTTCCGGGATGTAGTATTCGGCGGAACGTCCGTTTACGTGCCGCCAAGATATTCCGCTCTTGGCAGATGGAATCTCTTCGAACAGTGGGATGTAGACGTTCCCTGATTGGGGAGACATGGAGTGGATGTTTCGCAAAAAGGGCGCAAGCCCACCCAATGCAAGGCCCGTAGACAAGCCCAACTGCGCGCTCATCGCTCGTAAAAAATCCCGCCGAGTAAAACCGAGCTTGCTTGCGAACCAACCGCCAAAAGAGAACAAATTGCCAGGAGGAGTCACTCGAGCGGCCTCTCCTTGTCGAGAGTCTTAGATTGTTCGCCATAGATCGTTGGGCCCTGTTGTTTTGCAGCCAGAGCATTCAACCGCGCAAACTCCGCGCGCGCCTTAGATGCATCCTCTTTGCGACCTACGCGCGAATAGGCTTTGCCGAGGGCGAAATAGATTCCAGCTTCTTGAGGGAAGGACTTTCGCGCGATTTCCAGCTCAGGAATTGCCGCGGCAGCGTCGCCGGCATCCAGACGAAGCTTGCCAAGCATGTAATGAGCAAATGGCACGGCCGGCATCAGACGAGCGGCTTCTTCGGCATACTTCAGGCCCTCGTGGGGATCCAGTTGTTCGCGGGCGGCCGCGATTTCCAGCATGGAATTCGCGTGTTTGGGGTCACGTTTCAATTCCAATTCGAATTGCTGGACTGCGAGGTCATTGTCATGAGTTTCCAGAAGCAGCCTGCCAAAAGCAAAATGCACATTGGGATAGTCCGGAAATTCAGCCGCGAGATCGGCGTATTGTTGCTTGGCGCGGTCGAATTCGTTGCCGATGAGCAGCGCTTCCGCTTCGCCTGCACGCTCAACGACAACCGCGCCAGGAGTGCCTTCCGCCGGCGCCTGCTGAGATTTGATCAGGAGAGCGGCAAGGCCAAGTCCGTTGATCAGTTCTTTCGTACGAATACGATCCTTGACCAATTGGCCGAAAGATTCTTTGGCTGCCCCATACCTTCCCGCGCGCAACTGGAGCACGCCCAAGTGGTAGAGCGCCACCGTGCGGAGACGGGCATCCTTGAGGATACCGAGTTGCTCCGCGGCAAGCAGATTTTTGAGGGAGGAGTCGTCTTTACCCAGTTCGAACTGGCATAGGCCGAGCATTGCGTGGGCGGTGCCGTTTTTGGGATCCAAGCTGAGTAGCTTTTCGAAGGCCTGGGCGGCCTTCGGATAGTGGTCCTGATCGTACTCAAGTGTGCCCAGCGCCCACCAGCCATCAGTCCAGCGGGGTCGCAGCGCCAGTGCCTTGCGATAGAGCGCTGCAGCTTCGTCGAGGCGGTTTTCATCGCTGGCTTTTGCTGCGAGCTCGGAAAGAGTTTTGAAGTCTTGCGTCGTTGGAGATTTGGATTGAGGAGCAACAGAGGCTGGAACGAGAAACAACGCCGACCCGATAAACAGTGTGCGAATCGAAGAACGAAGCGACGGCCGAGTTTGAATCAGAAAAATAGCGGAATCCTTTGAGACATTGCCGAAAAGAACCGGAGGCTAAGAACAGACGGCACGACACATCATGCCCGCGCCGGCAGGGGCCTCGCTAAGAAAGTATTGGTAGAAAAAAGAGAAGCTGTCAACCGGAACGAAGTGCGCGTCCACGATTGACAGCTTCCCGGGGTGGTGAGACGTCGGGCCGAGGTTGCAGGCCAGACCTCTCTGGGTTAAAAACTAAACCGCGCTTGCAGCTCGATAGTGCGCGAACCAAGCGCGTTCTGCGCCTCGCCGAAATGCGGGTCAAGAATGTTGTTTTGCGGGTTGAACAAATTCAGCTTGTTGAACAAGTTGTAGAAGTTGGCGCGAAATTCGATTTTCCCGTTCTCGCCGATAATCTTCATGGTGGGAAGACCGAACGCCTTGCTGAGCGTCGCGTCCACGTCGAAATATCCCGGACCGGTAAATATGTTGCGGTGAATTCCCGGAACGGTTGGGATAGGACCGAGAGCCTGCTGGCCAGCCGGGCACTGCGCAACCGGTGGGTTCGGGAAGAGGCAAGTAAACAGAACGCCGCCGGACACGTTTGGAGACGTGAAGAAGGCCGATCCTCCACCGGTAACGGACGCATTGCTGCGATAGTTGGATTTGAACCCTCCGAGATAGGCTGCGGGAAGGATTTGGCCATTGCCCGCGTTGCTCGAAGAGCCAGCTCCGAATTGTCCGAAATTATAAACGGGGTCGAAGCCGCCATCTAGGTCCCCTTGGTTATAAACCGGAGTCCACGGGAATCCGGTGTGTGCGTTGAGAATTCCGGAGATACTCCAGCCGCCGGCTATCTTTTCCAACCAGGAGTTTTCGCCCCGGAAAATCCTGGGAGAGTAGATGCCGTACAGTTTGAACGCATGGCGCGTGTCGTAATCGGACGTGGCATAGCCGGTTCCGAGGTTGTACTGGTAGAAGCCGCCGGCATAGGCATTCGAGCCCGAATCAATGCTGTGGCTGTAGCGATATTGCGTGTCAATCATGAAGGAATTGGCAAACTCATGCTTCAGTTCGAGCAGCAGCGCATTAAAGTTAGAGTTGCCGTCATTCGCGTAATAGGTGACTCCGTTCACCGCGGGATTGAAGGCGAAGCCCAGAGAGGCTGCCGCGTCATACAGGTTGTAGTGTTCGGTCAGATGGCGGGTAGTGCTGCCCTGATAGCCGACACTGGCAACCCAACGATGAGGCAGTTCGTATTCCGCGCCTAGAGTGTAGTGATAGGTATAAGTCGTGGGTTCATCCCCAGGATACGCGGTCAAGGAAATCGGCGAGCTCCCAGCAACGGGCAGATTATTGCTGCCAAAGGTCACGATAGCGTTTGGATTTGCAGCGTATCCGTTCGGGTTATGTACGTCCGTCGGAAACGTATTTGCGCCGTACAAAAGCTGGCAGGTGGCAGGGACTGCCGGGCCACTCGGACATGGAAAGTTCGGCTGGTTATCCACGAACGGCGGATTGAAGCGGCCATCCAACGAGTTGGATTGCACCAGACCGTTGAAAGCCACGCCAATTCCGCCGCGGAGTACGAGATGGTTTGCAAAATCGCGGCCCATGAAAGCCTTCGGGCTCCACGCGAATCCTAGCTGCGGGCCGAAGTTGCGTTTACTGGCGTTATAAAGATCACCACCTGTGCGGACTCGGATGTCTGTAAAGACGTTTGCGCCTTGTCCTAACACCACCGTCGCCAGCTTGTTGTTCTTTTCTGAAATCGGTCCAAAGTACTCCCAACGAAGCCCCAGGGTCACCGTCAGATTTGCTCTCACCTTATAGTTGTCCTGGAAAAAAAGTCCGATGAGATTGTTGCGAAGATCCTTGCGCAAGGCCGAAGGTACGCCGGTTTGCGGATCGGATTGCGCATTCTCCGCGATCGGCGCGTCGTTGAGGAAGTCCCAAATGTTGTTGAACGTATAGCTGGGGCGGTCCGCCCAGAAAGGAGCATCAACGGAATACAGGCGCGTAAATTCGCCGCCCATCTTCATCGTGTGCGCGCCGTGTACTTTTGTTAGCACGTCCTTGGCGGCGTAAGTCCACTGATCGAATCCGTTGAAGGAGCCGATTCCGTAGCCCCTGATCGCAGTGCCACCGGCGAGCGAACCGACAGTGTTAAAACTCACCTGCGGAAGGCCGAACGGGCCATTTGGATTGCTCGCCAGATCTTTATTGATCCAGCCTGCGGCGTTGACACGAAACTCGTTCAGGAGGCTCGGGCTAAATGTGTGATCCCAGAGCGCGGTCATGGCTCGGTTAGTGTAAGTGGAGTTGAAAAGATTCATCAACCGGTCGCCGTTCCCATTCAGACCGGTGCTGGTGTTCGGCACGTAGTAGATGCTGAACGCAACGAGATCCTTGCTAGTGGCATTGAAATCCATCCGGCCGTTGTACTGCCGATGCGTGCTGTTCGTCGGCTGTACGGTGCTGAAAAACCCGATATCCGGAATTCCGTCCAGGTTGCTCGCGGCGCCCGTGCCGTTTCCGCCGGTACCGTAGTCCACTTGCGTGCAATGGGCCAGAGCATCTGTGTGGTAGCACCCGTTGTAGCTCGAGTCCACGTGTCCGATACCCGCGGTCAGCGGAGAGCCAATGTCCAGGCCCTTGCCGGTGATTTCAGCACAGTTTGCTACAGGCGTATTGGCGGTCACGTGCGCGGCGTCGATCAAGCCGACGTCGGCACAGCTCTTTTCGACAAAGGTGCCGCCATTGGGGGCAACACCCGGGAAGCCGAGAAATTTCGCCGCATTGGGTCCGCCTGCAAGCCCGCGGTATTGCGATGTTTCGTAAAAATTGCCGCCAGTTCCCTGCGCCGCGTTGTTGCTAAGCGTTTCATACGAGAAAAACGCGAACAGGCGATTCTTGAGAATCGGCCCGCCGGCGCTGCCGCCCCAGTCGTTGAATCGATTCGAGTCTCGAACGTTAGATCCGTTGTAGCCGTTGTATTTCGTAAAGGCGTCCAAACCCGGACGGTGCGCCTTGAAATAAAAACTGCCGTGATATTGATTGGTACCGTTCTGAGAAATGATTTGTACCTGCGCTCCGCGGTAACGGCCGTTTTCCGCGTCGTAGTTGTCCGTGACGATTTTCACTTCCTTGATGGAATCCTCGTTCGGAGTAATAACGGACGTCCCTCCCCACGTGACGCTAGTGGTGCCGACTCCATCAAGCTGGTAGTTGTTCTCGCCGGTACGTGCGCCGTTGGCCGTGATTTGTCCCCCGTTTTCAATCTTGAAGACACCGTCAACTCCGCCAGTGCCGCCAATTGTGGTCGAAGGCAAGTTTTGCGTTCCGCCCCCCGCTCCTTGTGCGCCGTCTCCGAAAGCGCCAGGCGCCAGTTGCAAGAGTTGAAATGGATCGCGGCCGAAGGATGGCAAGTTCTGAAACTCGCGCGCGGTCACTGTGCCTTGAAGGTTAGAGGTTTCCGTGTCAATGAGCGGCGCCTCATCTCCGTTCACCGTCACCGAGTCGGACACTTGCCCGATCTCCAGAGCCACGTTCAACGCATTCGCCTGTTCCGCGACGACGCCGAAACTCTTGATCGTTTTTGCCTTGAACCCTTGCTTCTCGACGGTGATCGTAAATTTGCTGGGCGGCAATGCGTTGAAATTGTAAACACCCCCCTCGCCGCTTGCGGTTGTGGACTTTTGCCCGGTCTCTTCGTTCGTTAGCGTTACCGTTGCTCCGACAATGGCTTCACCCTGCGGGTCAGTCACGACTCCCTGAATGGAAGCGCGATACTGCGCATGAGCAGCCGTTGCGAGCAAAAACAACCCGAAAACAAACACAATTATCCTAGAAAAATACCGCGGTAGGATCATGAGCTACTCCTTCACCCCAAATGAAATTCCCCGAAACAGCCCTGCACCCTTTACTAAATCGGTTAACTGCTCATTGCGGGCGAGTATATGAATGAAATTTTTGCATGTCAACCATTTTTTCCCTGCATCTCATTTTTGCGGCGGGACTTACCGTCTGCCGGCGAGACGGACTAGCAACACCTTGCGGTTATTTCGGGTTTTGCATTGCGGCGCGCACGCACGGGCCGGTATGCGTGGACGGTAGCGCTGACTAGCCAAGTTCGCGAATTTTGCTTAGGCGAGGATTTGGAGAATCGCCAAAAATTGGCAAGAAAAACCTGCCCGCGATTAAGGTCATTACCTGATGCTCTTTGACGGAATTTAGCGTCTTGAGGGCCAAACCTTCAGGTGTTATCCAACAGTATGTCTATGAGTGTCAGAAGTGTGTACGGCGCCTCACCCCATTGAGCACGCAAAGCATCATCGGAGGAATATTGCGAAGCAATTCGAGGACAGGTCGTAGAACGAATCTTTTTTTAAGGCGCCCCATGGAGGCTCGCCATGCCCATTCGCGTCGTGCTTGCTGACGACCACGTGCTAGTGCGGCAAGGACTCAAGTCGCTGCTGGAGCACGAAAAATTCCAGGTTGTTGCAGAAGCGTCCGACGGACAAGAGGCCGTCCAACTGGCGGAAAAACACGGCCCCGACATTGCTTTGATGGACATCAGCATGCCGACGCTGAACGGAATCGACGCGGCTCGTCAGTTGGCGAAAACCAGCAACAAAACAAAGACGATTCTGCTGACGCAGCATGACGAGGAGCTATATATCCACGAAGCCCTTGAAGCCGGCGTGCGTGGATATGTGTTGAAGAGCCAAGTAGCAAGTGATTTGGTTCACGCCATTGAGCAGGTTCATCAGGGCGGTTTCTATTTGAGTCCCGGCGTGTCGCAGGTGGTGGTGGAAGCATATCGTGGCCGAATGGAGCGAGCGACGGATCCTCTCAGTGTCCGCGAGCGTCAGGTTCTGCAACTGATTGCAGAGGGGAAATCAACGAAGGACGTTGCGAGCATTTTGGGCATTGGCGTAAAGACGGCGGAGTCGCACCGGTCGAGGCTGATGCAAAAGCTGGATATTCATGAAACCGCGAGCCTTGTGCGCTATGCGGTGCGGAGAGGCCTGGTTCAGCCTTGAAAAACGCCGGCCTAGTACTAAAAGCCATTCCATCGTTCCCCCCGGCATGGGTGGGGGATTCACCGGATTGTAATTGGGCGCCAATAGCGTATTTATTCCAAGGCAGGAGACGATATTCGCATCAGTGGGCCCGCTAGTTCGGGCCTGTGGTGGCAGTGTGCGGCGCGGCAAGAGCGGCTCAATGCTTTCTTTGAGGAGCTTCGCGCGCGAGTTCAAGGTGCCAATTCATGACGAGAGAACACAGCGAAAGCAGTGATGTGCGGAAATGGCCGAACGACCGTAGCACTGCAAGCGTTCGTTCTGGCGGCTCAATTCTCTGCGAGTTTGACGATGGTGAAACCTCGTTTCAGCGCGGAAGTTCCAACCTGGATGCCGGCAGAGAGAAAGAGGCGATTGACGAGGTTTTCCAGGCATTGCTCAAGGAAGCCAACCGGGAACTTGCTGGCCTGCTGAAGGATGTCCGTTCGCAGTCCGAAGGAATATCCTTCAACGGGTCGGACCATCAAGTGCTTCATTCTCTGCTCATGAGAGCAGTGCGCTGCGCCACGAAACAGCACATGCTGCAGGCCGAGCTTGGCAACCTGGCTCTGACGGACGAATTGACGGGCGTTTACAACCGGAGGGGATTTCAGGTTGTTGCGGAACGCCAGCTTAAGCTAGCACGACGGTCTCACCGTAGTGCCCTGCTCTTCTTCGTGGACGTAGACGGTCTGAAGCAGATCAACGATTCCTTTGGGCACCAGGAGGGAGACGTGGCCTTGTTGCAGACGGTTGGAGCTCTCGAGAGGACCTTCCGTGATTCAGACGTGATTGCACGGATGGGAGGAGACGAGTTTCTAATTCTGGCGATTGAGGCCTCGGGGCGTAGCGAAACCAGAATCCGCGAACGCCTGGAAAGATATTTAAGAACAATTAACGCCAAGGAATCCAGGTACGCGATTTCGCTTAGCGTAGGAGTGGCGCGTCTCGATTGCGACGGCGATAGCTCAATCAGAGATTTGGTGGTGCAAGCGGATCGGGCCATGTACGAACAGAAGGAAAGCCACGCAGCGTCCGGAATCGCAGCGAGAGTCAGTTAGATTGGGAGTCACGATGAACGAGACTTATCGTTCGTTTCCCGCGTGCACAAGTTCACGGAATTTGTACTTATCTTGGGCCCGTATATTCGATGGAGCGGCAACAAACCCTGGAGAACTGTATTCCCAGCAGCGCGAAAGGAGATCAACCAGCTACCTGTGAATCAGTTGCTTTGCCCAGTCCAGAGAAACAATGCCGAACCCTATTTGGAAGGTCATTCATATCATGTCTGGACGGTCAGGAAGACTTGAGAAACGAATTCGGCTAGAGGTCCCAGTTCAGATATCCAGTCCACTGGACCCTTCTGCGATCGAACGAACCACCACAGAGAACGTTTGCTCCTCTGGAGTTCGCATTTTTACCCGACGAGCCAAAGAGCAGAACGACCGGCTCATAGTCAAGTCTCTCGCGGGAGATTTGCGGACGCTTGCCCGAGTTGTTTATTGTCAGCGGCTCTCGGACGGACGTTTCGGCGTCGGATTGCAATTCCAGGATGCAGTTCTTAATTGGACGAGGGGCGCAGCGCCCGGCGCCGCCGATTAACCAGCGGGAGTTTGAGCGCGCACAACCACGAACTTTCTCCATTCAAGCGCGAGACAATCTTCCAGTGAATGCATGAAATGGGCGAAAGCTCTTACTGTTCGAAGACTAGCACCGCAGGGTTCAGATCATTCAACGACAAGACAATGAATTTCGATGGCGAGATCGTCCAGATTACGCCATTGCCTCCGATTCCACCTGAAATCGTTCCTCTTCCGTTCGTCGGCGCCGAAGAAACCGCATATGTGGCGCTAACAGACATGCCCGTCGTGGCACCGCTCGGCGCGCCTATGTCCTGCGTGCCGATAATGGTGCCGGTCGGAGAAGCGCCGTCTGCGCTGAATTCCCCGGAGAAAATTGTGACCCCAAGTGCCTGAGGATTTGTCGCAGAACCGCCGTAATTCCCGCGTACCGCTGTATTGGCAAGTGGCATTGCTGTTTGAGGCTCACCGAAACCGGCAAGTACAGTGCTGTCCGGAACGATTAGGTATCCTTCATTGGAATTCACCAAGTAAGCGGCCACATAGGAAGATCCCGGCCTGATGTCAACTCGCCCGCTGCCTGCCACGGCATAAGTTCCGGAGAGGGCGACTACGGAGCTGGGCGCACCGCCGCAATTCTGGTCATAGGTCATGTTTAGAATCCCCAAGCCATTCCCAGCAAGGGTGCCCACAAAAATGTTGGGCGACGGACCGGCGTTTCCGTTGCATCCCGATGCGGCTCGTCCATTCAAATAGAAAACCATTGCGCCGTTAAGCGACGCATTGGAGAAGCCGCCGAGAGGAATTTGTTGCTGGACCACGGAGCCGACGAGGAGCGGCGTCATGGGCGTGACGACATCCGTTTCCATCGCAAAAATCTTTGCGCGGTTGACGACGTAAAACACGAGATTAAGGTTCTGGAGAGCGCCTCCAAGCAATGGGGGCAAATTGATAATGCCACGCCCGGTCGTCGCGTCAGTGACCGCGTAGGTCGCCACAAGAGCGTTTAAGGTCGTGAACATCCCTCCGTGATTTGCGTCCGCGGCTCCGTTGCCGAACATTCCCGCCCCGCTCGCGGTAAAACGTCCTGCAATCGCCGTGCGATCATTTCCGGTGTCCATACCGGCCACACCAAAAGCGTAGTCGCCGACAATGCTGGACGTGTTGTATGCCGTGGCGTCGGATCTTTCAAGGAAGCCGGAGCCGACGGTTCCATGCCCGCCGGAGGCGTCGATCTCAACGAATTTCGCGTTGCCGTTGGCAAGCATGACAAATGCGAGCGTACCTCCGCCCGGAATATTCAAATCCATTACGCCGCGGTGATCCGCACCAATCTGATACGTTCCGTTAAAAGGCTGAGCCACTAGTTTCTCTGGAATTCCCACACCATTGGTATCCAGTTCCCCGGCAGTCAGATTTCCCGCTCCATCCGCAGTGAATCTTCCAGCGGCGGAAAAGGGAGTGAAAGCATCGCCGCCACCTGTGGTCATCCCGCTGAATGTGAATGCATAGTTGCCGTTCATTTCGGCGTTGTTGGACTGGGCGAGAACCGTTGGACCGGCGGAAACAAAGAGCCCAACGATTATTGAGAGAGCGAATTTGCATAGCTTGGGCGGGATAGTTTCAAAGCATCGAGTAATTTGCGACCCACCGATCATGACTTTCCCCTTCTGGGCGGATCCGATTTTCTTCAAGGAGAGATTTCTTACTGGCCGAGCGCAAGCACTGCGGGCTTAGTGCGCGCCCTTTTCGGCAAGTATCTTAGGACGGCCGCCCTTGCCCCTTAGTTATGCGTTTGGAACGGTTTGCGGACAATCCGGTGGATACCGCAATGTGCGAGGGCGAAAGCAAGTAAATCGCGATACCAGCAAGAGGGGAGGTTGATTCGAGGGTTATGACTTTTAGCGGGCTGCCCGCGAATGACTAACGCCGTTGCGAACCAACTGACGGAGGATGGAGAGAATCTTTTCAAATTCAGAAGACTTATCGAGAAAGAAATTCGCTCCGGCGTTCAAACACTCTTCGCGATATTTTTTGTGGGGATGGTTCGTGCAGATTACAACTTGAAGATAGGGATGCTCTGCGCGGACTGCACGAAGTACATCAAGGCCACTGCCACCTGGCATTTGCAAGTCAAGAATGAGCGCGTCCGGGTTCGTTCTTGCAACCCCCCGAACGGCTTCCGAGACATTCCCAGCACACCCCACAAGCTGCGTCCCAGGTATCTCTTCGAGTAGATCCGTCAGCCGCTCGATGACTGAGTTCGAATCGTCGGCGATGAAAACTTTCATTGGCGCGCTCCTGGAGAGCGGTTGCAATGAGTAAAGTAGACAACAAAACCGTACAACAATATATCGGGCTGAGACCTTAATCTTGTGTAGGACAAATGGAACACCGGCGACAGTTAATTTCCCACAGGCGTGTTTCCGGGAGCCAAACCGAGAAAATTTAGCCCAATAAAATATTTAGTCAACTAATTGACTGTGAAGTGCATAGCGGATGAGTTCGGCATTGGTTTTCATGCCCGTTTTCTCAAGAATGCGCGCGCGATATGTGCTCACGGTTTTCACGCTGAGAGAAAGCTCGTCGGCGATTTCTTTGACGGTCTTGCCGGAGGCAATCATCCGCAACACTTGAAATTCACGATCCGACAGGAGTTCGTGAAGCGGTAAATCAGATTCATCCCTCAATTCCACGGCGAGCCTCTCGGCGAGCGTCGCACTCACATAACGTCCTCCTCCCACAATTTTCTTGATGGCTTCTTTGAGTTCTTCCGGCACACCGTCTTTTGTCAAGTAACCCGCAGCTCCGGCTTTGAGTGCTCGGCGCGCAAACTGTTGCTCGGGATGCATGCTGAGAAGAAGAATCGGCAAGCGAGGACGCAATCGCTTCAAATCATCCAAAATGTCGAGGCCACTTTTTCCGGGCATGCTGATATCCAAGATGGCCACATCCCAATCCTGGCGGCGTGCATGATCGAGCGTCTCTTGTGCCGTGCTTGCTTCCCCAAACGTCACCTTTGGAAAGGCTTCTGCCAGCGTCTCCTTTAGTCCTCGGCGGAATACGGCGTGGTCGTCAGCTATTAGAACCCGCATATAGATTTCTCCTTACCTGATCGATCGCATGGGAGGAATCGTCAGCGTTAGTGCGGTCCCCTGGCCGGCCGCACTTTCGATTTTTAGTTCTCCGTTGAGCATGAGTGCACGTTCCTGCATCCCAACAATGCCCAGGGACTTTTTGGCGCCGGCTTTTGCAGGATCAAAACCGACGCCATTGTCAAAAACATGAAAAATGAGCCGGTCGTTATTCTTTTCCAAACGGGCACCGACAAGGGTAGCTTGTGCGTGGCGCGCCACATTCGTTAACGACTCCTGGAAGATGCGGAAGATAGCAGTTGATGTGCCCGCGTCGATCTCAAGGGATTCTTGTGGAAGTGATATGTCGCAATGAATTCCGGTACGACTCTCAAATTCCTGAGCCTGTGATTCGAGAGCGGCCACGAGTCCCAAGTCATCCAGTGTTCTTGGCCGGAGCTCAGATGCGATTCTGCGCAGCGAGGCGATCGTGCTATCCACGAGTTGCATGGCGGAATCCACCTTGGCGCGGAGGTGAGTCTGCCTCTTGGTGAGTCTCCGGCCTATGAGCGCCAGATCCATCTTAATAGCCGTGCAAGCTTGTCCGAGTTCGTCATGGATTTCCCGAGAGATGGAAGTACGCTCCGCTTCGCGTACGGTCTGGAGACGATCCGCGAGAGCGCGCAACTGATCAAGGGATGTTCTGAGTTGCTCTTCCGCGCGCTGACGATCCGCAATCTCGGTGCGAAGTTCCTGATTCACTCGCGTAAGCACTGCGGCTCGTTGTTCATTTCGAAGCTCCAGCAACTCCTTGGCCCTGGTCAGCTCCTGCTCTTTCTCGCGCCTTTCGGTCATGTCCCGCGTAACCTTCGCAAAACCGCGAAGCTGTCCGCTTGAATCCCGCAGCGCCGTGATCACCACGTTGGCCCAGAATCGCGTCCCGTCTTTTCGAACGCGCCATCCCTCATCCAGGGCCTGTCCATCCTGCGTCGCTTCTACAAGCTCTCGGTCTGGTTTGCCTTGCTGCGCATCCTCCTCCGGGTAAAAGATTGAGAAGTGCTTTCCAATAATTTCCCCGGCCCGATACCCTTTCAAGCGTTCTGCGCCTGCGTTCCAGCTAACAATATTTCCGCGTGGATCCAATTGCAAGATGGCGTACTCCCGAACGTCCTGGATTAGCAGCCGCAGCCGCTCTTCACCTTCGCGCAGCGCTTGTTCTGCCTGTGCGCGCTCTGTAGCATCCTCAAAAGCAATGCCTAGAAAATTATCGGACAACGGAAAGACCTGCACGGAATAGATTCCCTGCCGTATAAGCTCATCGCCGTAACGAATCTGCCCCAGTGCCTTAGGCTCGCCAGATTGAAGCACAGCAAGACAGCTTCCCTGCAGTTCGGTTTCCAGCAACTTCGGAAAGTCCCCAAGCGTTTTGCCTAGGAGGTCCTCTCTCGAGGCCCCAGTGATTTCCGCAGCAGCAGGATTCAGGTCAATGATTTTGAGGCTCTTGCTGTCTTGAGGATCTTCAAGATGGAGCAGCACAACACCTAGCGGCAGGGCTTTGAGGATCTCAGCGTAAGGAGGGGCTTTCAGCTTTGCAGGCTTAGACAAGGCCGCTCTTGCGGCTTGAGCTCCCGATGAAGAGGTTCGATTCGCGCCCATAGCACTCCTCCCCATATGGTGACGCTTGGTTTCTAATTGCACAATCCGGCATGAAACGGCCCCAAGTGGGTGGGCTGACCTGAAATTGGAGTCAGGTTTTCCTCGCAGTCCAAGGCCTCGGCTGGACGCGCCGGAGAGAGTGGCCCTGTTCGCCTGTAGGAAATCAGGATACAGTCCTAGTACTTATAATCTGACGACAGATTCAGTCCTTCGCCGATTCAGGCCACCAACGCTACCAAGCTAATCTCCGCACCGCAGGCACTAGGGACAAGCCGCTCCCCTCCCCGGCCCGGTGCCAATCGCTTTTCGGAACGCACTCACGTCCGAGTCGAAAAGTAAGACCAAAAACGGGGAGTTATGTCTTTGAATATCAAGGATTTATTCTCATTTCAATTCCTAGTAAGAAAGCTTTTGCTCTGCCGCGTACCGGCATTATCAAGCCAGATATCCAGGTTCGGACACGTCATGCCGGCGTTGTTAGGGGTTGTCCTTATATTGGCAAGTGCCACCAGTACCCGAGCCCAGCAAACAATCTGGCCCAACACGGCGGTGCCCGCTACTGTCGATAGCGGACAAGCCGGAGCCATTGAGCTGGGGGTTTCGTTCAAGGCAGACACTAGCGGGACCATCAGCGCCCTTCGGTTCTACAAAAGTGCGGCCAATACGGGCACGCACGTGGGCCATCTGTGGAGCAGCACAGGCACACTGCTAGCGAGCGCGACGTTCACTGGGGAAACCGCCACCGGCTGGCAACAGGCTAATCTTTCTTCACCTGTAGCCATCACGGCGAACACGGTCTATGTAGCTTCGTACCAGAGCGCAAACGGACATTGGAGCGTTGACTGGAACTCGCTCGTAAATTCCGGAGTAAATAATCCGCCTTTACATGCACTGCAAAACGGCGTTGGTGGACCGAACGGAGTTTGGGGTGTCGCGGGGTCCTTCCCCAACGGAACAAACGGTTCCAACTACTGGATCGATGTAGTCTTCAGGTCCCTTGCCGCTCCATCAATCTCAACACAACCAAAAAGCCAGTCTGTGGTCGTAGGCCAGACTGCAAAGTTTTCCGTAGGCGCGTCGGGCGCACCCCCGATGAACTATCAGTGGAAGAAGAACGGTGTTGCGATCAGCGGCGCGACCTCGACGAGCTACACCACTCCACCTGCGACAATGGCCGACAACGGCGCGCAATTCACCGTCACTGTCAGCAACAGCATGAGCACTGCGACTAGCTCCGCTGCAGTGCTAAAAGTAAATTCTGTCACGCTGGACGCCGCATACGGGTTGAACGAGGGAAGTGGAAGCGCGACCAGCGACGCTTCCGGCAATGGGAATACAGCGTCACTCGTCGGCGCGTCTTGGACCGCGGGACACAACGGAAGCGCGCTCTCGTTCAACGGAGCCAGTAGCTACGTCGAAGCTCCCAATTCGAATTCTTTAAATCCCGGGACTGCGGCCACTTTTTCAGCCTGGGTGAGCGTGACCGGCGCCAATGCCGATATCTCCTCGGTCATCAACAAGTGGAGTCAGACGGCCGATGACGAATACTTATTCGGATTGGATTCAAGCAATCGCCTCACATTCACTTGGCAGACCACGGGCGGTAACACATGGGGCCAGCCATCCTACAATCTCGTTTCCGGAAATGCCCAAGTACCCCTGAACGCGTGGACTTACGTCACGGTCGTAAGAAACGGTCCTGCCATCAGCTTTTACATCAACGGAAATCTCGATGCGACATTCAGTGCTGCGGCCGATTCCAATCCTTTCCGAAGCGGTATCAATACGCTTCGAATTGGCGGTCAAAGCCGCGGAAGCATGACGCGCATCTTGAATGGCAAGATCGACGAAGTGCGCATCTACAGCCAAGCGCTGAGCCAAGCACAAATACAGGCCGACATGAATTCCCCGATCGGGACGACGACGCCCCCGGCCTCGACTGCGCCTTCGATCACAACGCAACCAGCAAGTCAGTCAGTTACAACGGGACAAACAGCCTCGTTCAACGTGAGCGCAACCGGGACGGCTCCGCTGAGCTATCAGTGGCTAAAGAACGGTACCGCAATTACGGGCGCAACCTCGGCCAGCTACACCACGCCGGCTACGACGAGTTCCGACAACGGAGCCAAGTTTACGGTGACAGTTCGCAATAGCGTCAGCAGTATGACCAGCAATGCCGCCACGCTCACAGTAAATGCCTCTACTTCTACTTATCAGCTCACTGCTTCTCCGAGCAGCTTGAGCTTCGGAAGCGTGAACACTGGCACGAGCAGTTCTCTGCCGATTACAGTGAAGAACTCCGGTAATTCGAACGTCTCAATCTCCAACGTCTCCGTTTCCGGTGCAGGATTCAACGTCAGCGGTGTGTCCACGGGAACGACGTTGACTCCGGGACAATCTGCCACCATGAACGTCACCTTCGCGCCGTCAGCGACGCGAAGCGTGACGGGCAATGCTACGCTCACAAGCAATGCTACGAATTCGCCCGCGACAATTTCCTTGTCTGGAACTGGCGCACAGGCTGCAAGTGCGGCTTTTCCAGTCTGGGTTTCGCCGAGCCTTGTACGAGTGGGGAAAACGGATGCGCGCGGGACAACTTCTTCGATCAACCTGTCCGGTGCACGCGGGGAAACTGTCGATACGCAAGTTGTTGTGCAGGGTGTCGGTTCCGGTCTGACCAACGTCAACGCGAGTGCTTCCGCGCTCACCGGTCCGAATGGCGTCACCATTCCCGCTTCTAACGTTGTTCTCTATCGCGAGTACTACATCACCGTCACCGGCACCGCCAGTT
>WNFR01005618.1_pt1 | contig 34847 bp, 29 predicted proteins | sample 5400221 | NCBI WGS metagenome assembly WNFR01 (sample SAMN13153357, study PRJNA577476) | soil metagenome | isolation source: 40 cm soil under Madrone tree | place: USA:California | collected 2016-06-14
GGAAGACTCGCCGTGGACCGGCGTCTCGGCTGGAATGCTGTGCCCAGCAATAACTTCACCTCGCACCAAGAGGGCGAGTGGGTGATCCTCGAAGGTACAGGTCAGGGACACGGCATCGGCCTCTGTCAACGCGGCGCAAAGGCGATGGCCGAAGAGGGCAGCAGCTTCCGACAAATCCTCAACCACTATTTCCCTAACACTGCGCTTGTTCTGGTCGGAGAACATGTTGCAAGTAGCGACCGGAACAGCAAAGGGTCTTCAGATCTTGGTAACGCACTCACGCGAGCGCAAGAACAAATTGAATTGTCACGAAGAATCGCTTCCTCTCTCGAGTCGCTATCAAACGACATTAGAACGTACCGGGGCTATCTACGTTGGTGCGCGATCGTGTTATGGCGATGCTGGCCGCCACTAGAGGGTAGGTCTACACTACATCACTGTCGGTATTGCAGTCGCAGCACTTACTATCGAAAGCAGGCCGAAAAAGTTTAAACGAACGCCGTGGCGACGAACTTCGGCTAGTGCCGGGGAGATACACGCTGACCGTCTCTCGTGGTGGATTTCGCGAGGAAAACCAGGAACTCGATGTGCTCCTGGGGTCGCCGGGGACGTGGAACATCACGCTTGAGATTGCAGGAAGAACCGGTACACACCTTCACTGTCAGTTTTGGAGGTTTGGATCCTTCCTTTGGCGCTATCTCTGAGTTCGACAGCCGCGTCGGGCACCACTGCGTGGCACTTCTACGTCATGGACGGCGTCAATCCTGGTGCAAGGCAGACATGGGATCTACGCGGGAGGCGCGGCGCGCGGGGATGTAGGTGGCTAGCAGAGCTACGATCAAAATGGTGCCGGGGACGAGGAAGTAGAGGCGGGGCTCGCGCAGGTGAAGGCCGTAGAAGATGGCGTCGAAAACTCTTGGTAATGGAAGCGCCAGGGCTAGGCCGAAAGCCGCGCCGATGGCGGTCATTTTCATGCCGTCGCGGAGAATCATGCGCAGCACGTCAGATTTTTTGGCTCCGAGGGCCATGCGGATGGCAATTTCGTGCGTGCGTTGTCCCACGGAGTAGGCGATCAGGCCATAGATTCCGATGCCGGCGAGGATCAGCGCGAGAAATGCAAAGCTGGCGAGCACACGGACGAAAAACGGGTTGCCTCCTTTTTGTCGATCGATCAGCGCCGGCATACTCATCACATTTGCGAGCGGAAGTTCGGCATCCAGCTGAGCAACGGCGGTGCGAAGCGGCGAAGCCAAAGCAGAGGGATCGGAACCTGTCCTGAGCATCAGAGAAAAGGAAGAAATGGGCCGCTGCAGAAATGGTTCATAAACTTGCGGATCATCGATGATACCCTCGGAATAAGTCTTCACGTTGCCGACAACTCCGACGATCTCGCTCCACTGGGATGCAGCGCCGCTAACGTTTAATTGAATTTGTTTGCCGAGCGGATTCTGATCGTGAAAATGACGATTCACGAATTCCTGATTCACGACGATCACCCGCGGGGCTAGTGCAGTGTCCTGTTCGGTGAATGTGCGGCCACCCATCAACGGGATTCCGGCTGTGGGAAAGAAATCGGTGGTTACGACATTGTCGCTGGCAGTGAGGTGCTGGTTGGCAGACACTTCAGGTTGGCCCTGGACGCGAAAAGTGACGGTGCCAGGCCCGGCTGCTGGCAAGTCGGAGGTAGCGGAGGCGGCTTCCACGCCCGGAAGCTGCGCGAGTTGCGGAATAAGATTGCGGACGAAAAGACTTTGCTGACTGGCGTCTTTGTAGCGAGTGTCATCGAGGACAACGTTGGCGGTAAGAAGATGATCCGCGCGGAAGCCGAGATTCTGGTGCTCAATCATGAAGATTCCGCGGAAGAGCAGGCCGGTTCCGACCAGAAGAAACAAAGCTACCGCGATTTGGCAGGTGACCATCGTGGTGCGGAGGCGACTGTGAGAGTGGCTGGACGAGGAGCTGCGGCCTTCTTCTTTGAGATTGTTGTTGACGTCTGTTCGCGAAGCATTCAGGGCAGGCGCGAGGCCGCAGAGGAGCGCGCAAAGTGTGGAGGCAGCGAGCGCGAAGAATAAAACGTTCGAATCGAGGCTCAATGGCACCGCGCTCATGGCTTCGTTGAAATTCATATTTCCGCGAACGAAAGCAATTCCCCAATAGGCGAGCAGCAGGCCGAGGGCGCCGCCGAACAAGGCAATCAACAGATTTTCGGTGAGCAATTGGCGGATGATGCGCACACCGCCGGCTCCGAGCGCGAGGCGGATGGCCAGTTCCTTGCGGCGCCCGGCGGCATGCGCCAAAAGCAGCCCGGCTACATTGGCGCAGGCAATCAACAGAACAAAACCGACGGTGGTCATCACGACGGCCAAACCGTTGCGAATTCCGAAATTATAAAGAAGGAAATCGGGGAGCGTACGGACGGCGGCTCCCCAGCCTTTTTCAATTTCAGGAAAATCTTGTTCGGCGCGGCGCGCGAGCGCGGAGAATTCCGCGCGGGCCTGTTCGATGGTTACGCCGGGTTTGAGTCGAGCGAACAGAAGCAAAGAACGATCTTTGCGGGCGTTCGCGGTTTGATTGGCTGCGGTCACTTCGAGGGGCGTCCACAACTGCGGGGTAAATCCGGTCAGATGGAAGCTCGAAGGCATGACGCCGATGACGGTGTAATTTTCGCGATTGAGGCGGATGGCGCGGCCGATCAGCGAAGCGTCAGATGCGAACTGCCGCTCCCAGAGTTCGTGGCTGAGGATCACGACGCGGTTGCGGCCCGGCTGAATTTCTTGGTCATTGAAGGTTCGGCCGAACTTGGGAGAAACGCCGAGCACGCTGAAATAATTTGGCGAAACAGCGGCAGAGCGGATTGCTTGCGGCTGGCCAGCGGTGGACTGGTTCACGGGAGTGAGGTGCACAGAGCGATATTGATCCGCGGCGGCGGTGTCTGCGAAGACCTGGTTCGCTTCGCGCCACGCGAGGAAATTGGGAATGGAAACGGGATTGGCTTCAGGAAGAAAACCGTTCCCCGGATTGATAGAAGTGACTACTGCGACGCGCTTGGGATCGCGACCCGGCGGATGCCGCAGCATAAAGGCGCTGACGAGACTGAACATCGTGGCGTTCACAGCGATGCCCAGAGCGAGAGTGAGGACGGCTACGGCGGTGAAGCCGGGGTTCTTTCGGAGTTGACGGAAACCACAGCGGAAATCAGAGAGCACAGAGCGAAGCCAATTGCCGATTTGAATTTCGCGGACCTGCTCTTTGATTTGTTCGGCGCCGCCTAATTCGATGCATGCGGCGCGATGCGCTTCGGTTGGCGGCATGCCGGCGCGAATGTTTTCGTCGGTGAGCAGTTGCAGGCTAGACTGAACTTCGTGGTCGAGATCGGCTTCGCCGTGATTAGGGGAGAAGATGTTGCGCAGGAAACTTCGTGCTTTCGCGAAGAGCGGCATGCTGATACCTCTACACTAATGTCCGTCACATAAACTGGTCGCACCACTCTTCAAAAAGTGGGCTTCGTATCATTGCTTGGCTACGAAGCTTGCAATGCTTGCGCGATCGCCAAAGAAATGCGATCCCAGCGTTTAGTCTCGGCTTCGAGTTGTTTCCGTCCGGGTTTGGTCAAGCGATAAAACTTGGCGCGACGATTATTTTCTGAGTCGCCCCAATAAGAGGAAATCCAACCTTCTTCCTCCATCCGGTGGAGGGCGGGAAAAAGGGAGCCTGGCTTAACAACGAAAGTGCCGCCGGTGATGAGCTGGATTCTGCGTGAGATTCCCAGGCCGTGCATTTCGGCAGCGACGAGTGATTTCAGGATGAGCAGATCCAGAGTGCCTTGCAACAGGGTGGTGGGTCCAGAGCCCAAGCGAAGCCTCCTATCGGATTTCTATAGGAATGATAGTTATTCACATATAGAGTGTCAATAGGAAAGTCGGTGCCGGCTGGAGGGCCATAGCAGGAATGCTAAAGGGGCGGATTTTGCACGTTGATACTCGTAAGTGCGGGTTACCACAGCGAGAATTTCAGTCATGTTTACTCCCTAATTTGTTTGGTCGCCGGTCTGTCGCCGTTGCGTGGCCAACCTCGGTGACCCGATAACGTACCGAGCTGCGTCCTGCCATGGCTTGTCCGCCTTGGTGGATCTCGCAACTCAATCGGCGCTGGACCTTTGTATATATATACTTGGATTATTTCTGGAGAGTTGCCCTGTGGATCCTCTCTCGACGTATGCGCTGAGCCGGAACCATGTGAACTGTTCCATTAGAGTGATCTAAACCTGACCCATCCTTAGAACAACGGCGCAAGCCCCCACCCTATGGCCCCCAGGCGATCGTGCACGCGAAAGACCGAGCCATCCGGCATGAAGAGAGCGCGGTTCAATCGGAGAATGTTGAAGGAATAATTTATCCGCAAGGGGACGCCGACCGCGGGCAGAGTGCAACGGAGCTCGAAACCCGTTGACCCATGAAACAAACTGTTTGTCGAATTGATGAGCGAAGGACGCGTTTGCCCCAGCCAATTCGGTAGCAACAAGCCTGAGCCAGCATCGAAGAATATCGTTCCTTCAACTCCGCGCCAGAGAGGAAACCGGTATTCCAAATTCGAAGCGGCCACGAGGTCCGCCCCGGCAGGTACCGCTGAGTACTTCGTGGCACCAGAAGGGGAGACGGTCGCGAGTGTCTCGTAGGGCCCAAGCTCTCCAGGACGCAACCCCCGCACGAAATCATCGCCCGAGAAAAAGCGCGCGTAAAGCGGCATATCGCCTCTATAGCTGCCTGCGGCACTGACCGTAGTTCGAAAGGCCCACAGATTGTGGTGAGCGAAAATCTCATCAGGGAAAATGTGGCCATATTCGACTTTCGATTTCACCAGGTTCTCATCGCCTCCAAGCCAGCCCCCCGATAGCGAATCCGCCACCTGTATTTTTTGTTCGCCAGCGTAGTGCGTCCACCCAATCCTCAGAGAATGGCTGGAAGTCTCGCTTCGCAGATCGGTGATCTGTGGCCACGTAGTGCTGGAAGGATGATTGACCGAATACTCCGTCAGCGACCGCGAGAGCCCGAAGTTGATTCCGACGGCATCCACATCAGACGCGGCATAACTCCACCCTATGTTCGCACTCTCGGTCTGCGTTCGCTGGAATGGTCCGCGTACACCAGTCGCAAAACGTGGACGAAGAAAAGTGTCAAACATGGAGAACGCAAGCACACCTCGCGAGCCGAGAAACCCTTCTTTCGCCAGGCCAAAGGCTAGCTGCAAAGTCTCCGGCCCGCCGTCGATTTGGGCGGAAACAAATTCGTCCAAACCGAGCAGGTTGAAAAGGGTGTAAGCGATTCCCGCCGTGCTTTCGAATTGTTCGCGTCCGCCGGAGAAACTAACGCGTTGCCTGCCTTTCTCATGAAGGTGAATAGTCACATCGGCCAGACGTCCGGCTTCGTGAGTCTCTATCTGAACATCTTCTTTTTTGAACGGTTGGAAATATCCCGTTCGCGCGAGACGCGCAAGACCAGCTTCGAGCCCGTACTCGTCAAGAGGTTGACCTTCACTTAGACCGATGCGACGGCGAAGGTAGCGGTCTGGGAACCGTTGATTCCCGCGGAATTCGATTCGCCGTACAACGTAGGGCGGCATGGGCTCGAGATCAAACCTCACAGAGGCCATGCGCGTCGCGCCATCAAACGTCGGAGTAGCTCGCAATCGATAATCTCCGCCGTCTTTTCGTCGTTGCGCGCTTCGGTGGAGTCGCAGTTCCCAGTCGCGTCGCAGAGATTCCACGGCATGTTCAGAGAACGGGCGCCCCGGAGCGACATCCGACGATATCGGATCCCCTCTCTTTGCCGGGTTCAGCTTCTGCCGCAGAGAGACGCTGACCTTCGTAGGGCCGAAGGTGTAGAAAGTGCCCGCCTCGACCGGCAGGCCGACGTTCAAGCCGGCTTCAGGCTGACGGTGAAGCCAGTGCAAAGAGCGACCGGAAAAGGCCTCTACGAGAGTAACCTCTGGAGTTCCTACGCGCGCTTGCGGAAATCCATGATTCTGCAAGTAGGTAAGTAGATTCACGCGATCCCCCTCGCCCTTTTCTTGCGTGTACACATTCTTGTTGCGGAATCCGGAAAACCACGCATCCGGAGAGACTTGGCGCATTTGTTTGCGCAAGACTTTGTCAGAAATCTCCGGATGGCCTGAGAAACTTACGCGCACAACAGGCAGGTGCGGACCGTCGTGTATCTGAAATGCGGCTGTTACTCGATGGCCGGACAGTTTTTCTTGCCCAATGAGTGCTCGGGCCTCTGGGTGTCCCGTTGCCGCGAGTTCCGATTGAATCGTAACAGCGACGCGTTTCAGGCTGACGGGGTTCGCTGGGGCTCCTACTTGCGGTGAAAGCTTTTTTTCCTCGAGCAGTCTCTCGATTTGTTGCTGAGATAGAATCCTCGATCCGCTGAATTGCACTCCTGTTAGAAACGGATATTCCCTGACATGGAATTCGAGCTGAAAGTGCTGCGCACCGTCAGCGGCAGTTTCGGAGTCACGATGCGACTCCTCCGCTTTCACGAAAACATCCTCAAACCAGCCCAGCCGGTTCAGCGCGCGGACATCTGCGGCAATTCGCGCCGAGTTGAACTCCTCGCCGGAATGAAAAGAGAGTGGCGATTTTGCCGCCTCCGGTGCAATGTGATGAAGTCCGACGAATTTGATTTCGTCAATGACAGCATTGGGCGGAAGGCTATACGATGCAGCGGCTCCGATTGCACCGCGGGTATCGCTTTCCTGAGGGCTCGCGAAGGCTGGTGCGATAACGAGCAGCCCAAGAAGCGACACGGCTATAGGAGCACCACGGTGCATCTTTCCCTGCACTGGGAAACGAACTGAACTGATGGATGAAACCGTCCGCCTGAAGGTTGTCTGGCTCGTGTCAGTCAAAATCTCTAACGCAACGTTAACGCTGCACCGGATTGATTTGGTTCTGGAAGGATCGTAGGCCACTCGGAGGCTGAGAATGCTCCTTCTAAAAGGCCTCATCGGCTCGTGACGGCTGTTAAGCCAAAGATACGGTATCTGAACACGCTCCTCTGCTGTCCAAACGGGCATTCTGTGGATTTAGATTTGAGCTGACCAACCGATTCTCCTCTCTGCGGCTCCGCATTCCGAAGATTGCGAATTTCCACTCCAGATCCGGAAGTATCGAGGGATGTTGAGGAAGTCTTGTTCGATCGTCTGGGCCTTGGTTCATTTTTTAAGGAGGCTGAGACGGTGATTGGGCGGGCTGGACAACAGGTCCGTCTCTAAAAGTTCGGCTCTATATCAAGAGTCTCGACATCCTCGGTAGGTTGTATGCGACGGTCGCAGAAAAGTACGCAGGTAAGCCGGCTTCAATTTGAGCGGGAGCGCCTTCGGACTCACCCATTCTCGTTACCCAAGGTGGTGAAACCGATCGCCAGCCCCACATGTCATCTCCGGGGATCACCACTTCCAAGGTCACGTCGAATATCACCGTGAAGTGGAGAAAGATATTCGTCCCCTCCAGCTCGAAGCCGTCTTGGATTTCAATGTCGTACGGTTGTCCCACGTCGCTTAGACTTACATCTTCGAAGTTTGTATGTCCAACTTGCGAGCGAAGCTCAGCGTTGTTGCACCTTTGAGTGATTGTCTTACCTCACTGCGACATCCCTTCAGGAGTTCCTTTAAATCCAAGCCTTCGAAAGTGCCCCTGCCGCAGCTGTTCGCCGATCGATTCCAACCTCTTGAGCGTTGGATTGACTATGGTTTTGTTGCCGCCACGGCGCTGCTAAAGCATCGGCCAACGGACTAACTAGTCCCGCGTTGTCTGACAAGGTTCTGACATACTTTTGACAAAGTAGCGTTTCGCGTTCACCGCGCAACAATCTCTCTTTAACAATTCCTGTCCATTCTCGCTGTGCAGTTCTTTACCGGCGTAAGCCGAATCCAGAGGGAGTCTGAATGTCGCTCAAAAATGTTGTGTCCAAAATCGTTGCAATATTTACGCACGGGCTGTATTGCGCTCGTGGCTTTTCAATTTAGCCTCGGAGGCCCGCTCGCTGTTTCGTTGCAGGCTCACGATCACGATAAAGACGAAGTTCAAACCAAAACCCCTATCAAACACGTCATCGTTTTGATCGGCGAGAATCGGACCTTTGATCACGTCTTCGCAACATACGTGCCGAAGAGCCACGATTCCGTTGCGAATCTACTGTCGAAACGAATCACCAAGTCTGATGGCACGCCGGACATCAATTTCGGGAAAGCTGCGCAGTTCCAAGCGGTTCCGCCATTCAAAACCGATTACTTCGTCAGTCTGGATTCGAACGAAAAAGCCCCGTATCAGCTACTGCCCCAGCCGACGTTGAACTTCGCGCCCGTAAAGACCACTCTTCCTCCGGGCACTCCGCAAGCTATCTTGGCGCTGATTGAGCCGTCCCTGGAGACGGCCGATCTGAATCTACTCACCACGGGAGCGGCGACGGAATTTACGCAAACTTTCGTGCAGCCCGATCCGGATACGCGCGTTGACAATTTCGATGCGCTGCCGAACGGACCGTTTCCGCTGCAGGGGAAGCTCCTTCCTTACGATTCTTATACCGGCGACACGACACACCGGCTATTTGAGATGTGGCAGCAGTCGGATTGCAACATCAAGAACGCGACAAAGAGCAACCCTTCGGGCTGCTTGAGCGATCTTTATCCCTTCGTCATCACCAACTACACGAATATTCCGGATCCTGCGAGCGGCGGCGCGCTTGACGATAACGGCGGTGGCAACTCCATGGCGTTCTATAACGTGCAATCGGGAGACGTGCCGGTGCTGAAGCAGCTGGCCGATGAATATTCCATGAGCGACAATTTCCACCAGTCGGTGATGGGCGGAACTGGCGCCAACCACGTCATGCTCGGAACCGGAGATGCAATTTTCTGGAGCGACGGCCAAGGCAACGCGACTGTACCTCCATCGCACATCGCCAATCCGAATCCGCTGCCGGGAACGGACGACGTGTACACCGTGGATCTGAATTTTGACGGTAACTTCACCAATTGTGCGGACGTCACGCAACCTGGAATCAAGGCCATTACCGATTATCTGGAATCACTCCCGTACCGCCCAAATCCAAACTGCCAACCGAATCACTACTACATGGTGAACAATGACAATCCAGGGTTTCTGCCGGACGGCACGGTGGACACCGCGGGGATTGCGAAGGGTGGTTCAGTTCCACCGACGAAGGTCAGAACGATCGGCGAAGCCCTGAATGAGAAAAATGTTTCCTGGGCTTATTACGGCGGAGCCTATGCGGCCGCTGTGGCCTTGCAACATGATCCGACCAGCACGAATCCTGGAGTGCAGGTTGGCGCGGCGTATTGCAACATTTGCAATTTCGAGTCATACGGCACCACGATCATGGGAAATCCCGCACAGCGCGCAGCGCATATCAAGGATACGAACGATTTTTTCGCAGCCATTGACAGCGAAGATTTGCCGGCGGTGTCCTTCGTCAAGCCAGACGGATTGCTGGACGGACATCCAGCATCTTCGAAACTTGACCTTTTCGAAGCCATGGTTAAGAAGATCATGGATCATCTCACCGCCAAGCCCGAGTTAATGGCAGAGACGGCGTTCATCGTCACCTTCGATGAAGGCGGCGGTTACTACGATTCAGGCTACATTCAGCCGCTCGACTTTTTCGGTGACGGCCCACGCATTCCGCTGATCATTGTGTCAGCCTTCACCAAAGGCGGACACATCAACCACACTTATACCGATCACGTCTCGATTCTGAAATTCATCGAGCGCAACTGGAAACTGAAGCCGCTGACGGGCCGAAGCCGCGACAATCTGCCCAATCCCGTTTCCCATAACGACAACGTCTACGTGCCGCAGAACAGCCCGGCCATCGGCGATCTGTTTGACATGTTCGATTTCGATCATGACAACGGGCGCGGCCAGGGTGACCTGCACGGAGGAAAATAACTATTAGCCGGTTTGACAGAAAGCAATGAACACTGATGCCGATTGAGCGATGCGCTCGGTCGGCATCGGCATTTTGATATGATCGAGCATCGTGAACCCACTGCAAACGCTCGGACTGGCCTTGGGCGCCGGTTTTTCGTCCGGTCTGAATCTTTACGCCACTGTGGCCACGCTGGGGGTTCTGCAGCGATTTGGCGTGATTCATCTGCCGGCGCCGCTGGCCATCGTTGCGCATCCAATTGTTCTGGGCGCTGCCATCGCGCTCTATATCATTGAATTTCTGGCCGACAAGATTCCTTTCGTGGACACGGTGTGGGACACCATTCACACTTTCATCCGTCCACCCGCAGCGGCGGTGATTGCTTTCGGTGCATCCGCAGCCGCGCCGCCGGAGTGGCGTTGGGCGGCCGCGCTACTTGCCGGAGGAGTGGCGCTTACTTCGCACAGCACAAAAGCGTCCACGCGCGCGGCGGTGAACACCGTGCCCGAACCATTCAGCAATTGGGCGCTGAGTATCGGCGAAGATTTGCTGGCAGTGTGGCTGACGTGGTTCGCGACCGCTCATCCCATCGCGACCATCGTCATCGTTGTGGCGTTGTTGGTCTTGTGCGCGGTCTTGCTGCACTACCTATTTAGATTTGTGCGAGCGGCGCTGAAAACTTTGTAGGGCGTGTTTGTCGAGATGGACGAGCCGTTGAGCTTGCGTCATGAAAAGCGGAAAAACTCCTGCTCCTCTTGAGAGCCAGGAGAAAGTCATTTTTTAAGGAGCACGCCGAAAGTAATGTGGAGGAAATTATCGAGCGGCGTTTGACTCCTCTCGGCCTTGCAGCGCAATAACGCACCTTCGTAGCTGTTCAAGACAAAAGCCGCTAGTTCATTGGTCTTGGCGCCTTTGGCGAGGTCTCCGCGCTCGACTGCCGCTCGGAGAATAGCTTCGATGCCAGACTGCCAGCGGGAAAAAGATTCGCTGAGAACCGACTGCAGCACATCGCTGTGATCTGCCATCTCCAAAGTGAGACTACCCGCCATGCAACCCGTGACTCGTCCTGAAGGTCCATAGACTGAGATCAGTTCGTCGAAATATTTCCGCAAACGCTTCAACGGTGCGATTTTGTTGTTGCCGAGGATCTTTGCAGCGCGCTTGGACTCGCCTGTGAAATAACGCAGCAGTACCTCCCGGGCAAAGGCCTCTTTGCTCGGAAAATAATGGTAAAACGATCCTTTAGGTACGCCAGCGAGCTCAAGAATCTCCTTGACCCCCGCCGAGGCATAGCCCGCGGTGTGCATGCGTTCCAGTCCCACGTCAATCAGTAGGTCGCGTGTGCTCTTCTTTGCCATGCCTAGCATTTCCTGGTCCGAACCCGTCGCGTTTGCGCGGGGAAGGGGATAAATGCTAATGGACCAGTCTACTCAATCTAACGCAATTAGGTCATTCTGGTGTTAAGGCGATGCAAAGCGCGGGGTTCCCTTTCACAGCGATCCAATAAATAAGCAAAATTTCCTGCAACCTCTAACCGACTGGTCTACTCTAAACAGTCGTGTGTGTCCAGACATCAATCGAGGGAGAAGGGGAAAATGGAAACCAGATACAGAGCAGTGGAAGCGTTTGAACCAGGCAAGTTGCGTGTGGTTGAGAGGGCCGTCCCCGATCCGGGCCCTAATCAAGTGCGTATACGGGTTGAGGCCTGCGGAATCTGTCACACCGATGCGGCCACGGTCATGGGTATTTATCCAGGTTTGAAATTGCCGCGCGTTCCCGGACACGAAGTGGTTGGCCGCATTGAGGCTTTGGGCAGCGGAGTGTCCAGATGGAAAATCGGTCAACGCGTCGGTGTTGGCTTGATCGCCGGAGAAGACGGCGTGTGCGAATCGTGCAGACGTGGAGACACGGTGAATTGTCAGAACCCGGTGTCATCGGGAGTGACCGTGGACGGGGGATATGCGGAAGTGATGATCGCTGAAGCGCGCGGCATCGCAGCCATTCCTGATGAACTCGCGTCCGCGGAAGCCGCCCCACTGCTTTGCGCGGGCATCACGACTTACAACGCTCTTCGCAACGCCGGTTTGCGCGGCGGAGATCTGGTCGCCGTGCAGGGCATTGGTGGCCTTGGGCATCTTGGCGTACAGTTTGCGCGGCACATGGGATTCCGCACCGTGGCAATCGGACGTGGACGCGACAAAGAAAAGCTCGCGAAGGATTTAGGCGCGCACGTCTACATCGATGCTGCCGCCGAGGATGCCGCGACGGCGCTGCAGCGTATGGGCGGAGCCAGGGCCATTCTCGCAACAGGAACCAGTGGCGATGCTATGGGGCCGCTGGTCTCCGGTCTCGCAGTCCGCGGCAAGCTCATCGTGGTCGGTGTACCGCAGGACCAGATTCAATTAAATGCGTTCCCGCTCGTTTTTGGAGGGCGCTCGATCTACGGGAGTCTGACCGGCACGCCGATTGATAACGAGGACACTCTTGCCTTCAGCGTCCTGGAAAATATCCGCCCGATGATCGAGACGTTTCCACTCGAACAGGCCGCTGATGCTTACGCCCGGATGATGCAGGGCAAGGCGCGGTTCCGCACGGTGCTGGTTACAAAGGCTGGAGTCGCTCAAAGTGCGCCGGCCAAATGAAGCTCTGTAGCGAAAGAGCGGACACATTCGCGGTCAATCCAGGGGCCAGCATGCCCATGCCGCTGGTTGAATCATTTGGTGTACTTGTCCACCCAGTCGAGGAATGTTTTGTACCAGAATTGGCTGTTCAGCGGTTTTAAAACCCAGTGGCCTTCATCGGGGAATACCACCAGCTTGGAAGGCACTCCCTCGCGCTGCAGCGTGTTGAAGAATTCCAGAGACTGCGTGTACGGGACGCGAAATAGTTCACCGGCGCCCATTTGCGGTAAGCGTCCGGATTCGACCACGGCGTTCCCTGCAAATCGTGCTCTTCGAACCACAACTCTTCTGTCGCGTACATGGAAACTTTGTCGTACACGCCGGCGTGACTCACCAACGCTTTGAACCGGTCGGTATGCGTGGCGATCCAGTCCACCATGTATCCGCCGTACGAACCGCCTGCGGCAGCCATTTTCTTTCCGTCGATGAAAGGAAATTTCGCCAGCGATACATCAACGCCTTTCATCACATCCACGTACGCTTTTCCGCCCCAGTCGTTGGTGATCTCATCGGTGAACTTCTGCCCGTATCCGGTAGAGCCGCGGCGATTAATCATCAGCGTGACATAGCCCGCGCCAGAAAATACCTGCGCATTCCAGCGATAGCCCCAGGCATTCGACCACATCGTCTGCGGTCCGCCGTGCAGCAGCACCAGCAAAGGATATTTTTTCTTGGCATCGAAGTGCGGTGGACGAATTAACATTGCCTGCACCCGCGTTCCTTCCGCTCCTTCGAACCAAAAGGTTTCCGGCGCATTCATTTCGACTTTCGCCAGGATTGCATCATTGCTATGGGTGATTTGCCGCAGCCCTGCCCCAACGTTCGACGATACAAATATTTCCGACGGCAGCGCCAGGCTCGTGCGCGTGAGCAGCAGCGTTTTTCCATCCTCGCCCAACGCGAAAGAGGCGTTGAATCCATTCACAATTTTCTTCGCCGTGGCCCCAGCAGTCGCCGCCATTGCATATACTGGCTGCTCGGTTTCGTTTTCCGCCAAGAAATAAATCGTTTTGCTGTCCGGCGACCAGGCCAGATTTGTAGCGCTGCGGTCGAATGCCTCGCTCAGATTTTCGCTCTTGCCGGTCGCGCGGTCGTATAGCATCACGCGCCATTTGTCCGCTTCGTATCCCGCCGTGAGTTGCGCGTGGTAGGCAATGTACTTTCCGTCGGGCGAATACACGGGATTTCCGTCGAATCCTGGCTGCGTGGTGATGCGCTTCGGTTCGCCGCCGCCCGTGACGGGCACGATAAACAGATCACCGTTGGTGCTGATCGCTTCAACTTTATCGGTGAGCGCCGTGAAGCAAAGTTCCTTTGAATCGGGAGAAAAATCGATGTCGTTCTCATCGCCGCGCTGGTCGGGCGGCACATCGTAATTCGCGCCCGGCGTCAAATCTTTCGCTTCGCCATTTCCATCGGAGGGCATCACAAACAGATGCGCGCGCGGTCCTTCGTTCCAGTGCGTCCAGTGGCGGTAGAGCAGTTTTTCCGTGACGTGCGCTTTTACCTTATTTTTTTCTTTTTCGTCGTTGCGTTTTTTGTTGCATGCCTCATCCTGGCAATCTGGGTACACCGACGAGGTAAACGCAATAGTTTTGCCGTCGGGGGACCACTTCACGAAGTCTGCGCCGGTTGAGAGTTTTGTCAGCGGATGCGCTTCGCCGCCATCCATCGAAAGCAAATACACCTGCGAGTCTCCGCTGCGCGCGGAGAGAAAAGCTATGGATCGCCCATCAGGCGACCACTTTGGCGACAAGTCCTTGCCCGTCCGCGTCAATTGAATCGCATCGCCGCCCGCCACTGGTGCCATCCACAAATTGGTGGCGTTGCGGTTGGCATCCATGTCCGGAGCGGCGACAATGTAGGCTACCCACTTGCCGTCCGGTGAAACTTCCGCCTGGGCCACACGATGCATCGCGATCAGATCGTCAAACGCCATGGCATGCTTCGCGGATTCCTGGGCTTCGGCCGATCCCACACTCGCCAGCAACAGCAGACTGATCCGCACGCCGCAAGCCAGTCTATGCCTACGCTCAGTCGTTCTCATTCGCTCTCCTCATTTGTGGGGGAAATTATCAACTCAGCTCTTACGCCAGACTAGTATGCAACATTCTGCAGGCTCTAAAATGCCCGCGTTCATTAAATTGCGCAGGCGTAAACGCTCATTCGTTGTTTCCGAAGATTACAAAGCCAAATTCTCACTTCTCGACTGCCGGCGCGTGTCGCTTTGCGATCTCGCTCAACACATCCGCGCCGCCTGTTGCCGTCAAATGTGGATACCGCTCGCCACCATGATAATCCATCAAATAGACGCGGTAGTAGTCATCATTCTCGATCAGCAATTCAATCGGCTCTTTCGAGTTCTTGGCCGAACGAATCGCTCCCCGCAAGATGTCCGGCGCCCAACGCCGTCCATTCACTGCAACCAGATGCATGCCCGGCGCGATTCCCGCGTTTGCCGCGGGCGAACCGGGAATCACATCGATCACAGCATTCGAATCATCGCTGCCCGGAGCATGTACGCTGAAGCCAAGCGAGAAAGATACGTCGACCGTGTGCTCAGAGTCCTCTTCGGCGCGTTGATGATCGTTCATCGCTTCGCTGAACGTCAGCTTCCAGCCGCTGTTCAGCAGACCGCCCAGCGGCGCGCCCGGCTCATGCGAATGAATCCGCTCGTCGAAAAACTTCTTCCAGTCATACGGCGCGACAGCGTTCATGGTTGCCACAACATCGTTGAGCGTGTATGGCACGACCTTGATCAAGCCCGCATCCGTGCCATGAAATTTCTTGCAGAAGTCGTCCAGCGATTTTTGTCCCTTGGACTCTTTTCGAATGATCGTGTCCGCTTCCAGCCAAATCAGCGTGCTTTCGTCGTAGTAATCCGCTGAACGCCGCCAGGACGATCCTTCAGACCGCGCTTCGTAAAGCAATTGCGCGGAAATTGCCGTGTCTTCCAGATCGCGCCAGGTACGGCCGGGACGGTCGTTCAAATAGGCTGCGGTCGCGGCCAACGTCTCTCGGAATTCTGCGGGCGCCCACAATCCACTGCGTGCCGCCAGCATCACGCCGTAATACTGCGTAAGCCCTTCATAGACCCACAGCAGATCGCCCTTCATCGGGTCTTGATAATTGCGCGTCGCGAGGCCCGCTGGCCGCCGGTATTTCCCGTTCCATGAATGAAAATATTCGTGCGGCAGCAGGTCCGCAAGAGTTGCAAAAGTGTCCGGGTCCAGCCACATGCGCTCTGCAGCGCGATTGTCGCTCGATTCGTGGTGCTCCAGTCCGTTTACCTGCAGGTGATCGGAAAGCGCGAGAAGAAAATCGTAGTGGCGATAGTGCCGCGCGCCGTTGCACAACGTGTCCATCTCCGCGATCAATTGCCGCATATGCTGCAACTCTTCGTTGGTAAGCGCAGTCGCAGCGCTACTGTCCGCCGCGATATTCAGGCGGTGATCAATCTTTTGGCCGGGAGCCAGGTCGTAAGTTTTAAAGAACGCGCCGGTCAGCAAGGGAGAATCAATCAACGTGGTCAGCGAAACAGTTTCAAATTGCACTGCGCCTTCTGCACGACCGCTTCCCGCCGACGTTTGCAAAGCCGTCGCAAACTTCCAGCCCTCCGGCACGCGAACGCTGGGCGCGAATTTCACATCGTCGGAATTGGCGCCATCGGGGTACAGAACAACAAGGTTCCAGGGAAGGACTGCCAACCGTGCGCTGGCCGAAGGTGCTCCAGCGGTTCCCGATTCTACCGGCAACAAATAATCGAGCGTGACTTCGAGCGTGGTCACGTCTGCGGGTATTTCGCAGTGAAAGGCAAACAGATCCACATCGTCGCGGCGCCACGCGATCTCTTTCCCATTACCGCGAAAACGCAGCCCGGTTGCGTCCACAACCGCACCGGTGGGCGAGTGTTCGCCGGGAATCCATTTCGGGTACACCAAAGTCAGCGGCCCAGACTTGACGGGAAACTCCATCTTCGAGTGATACACGCGCTTGACCGCGTCGCGTAGATCCACTTCCAGTTTTGCCGGCGCATTTTCCTGGCCGCGAACCGCTGTCCCGCATAAAAGAAAAATTATCCCGCAAATGATTCCGGTCCTAGCCGCAGCCAGTCGCATGAACACTCCTCTAGCAGATTTCGCGATGCAATTCGCATCCATCATATACCGGCTAGCTCTTGCTTCATGTAGCAGCGGCCTGCTTGCCGCAGGCAAGCTTTATGCCGCTGCTTTTGAGTTTTGTTCTTTGCATAGTGCCGGGCTTCAGCCGGCCTCTTTCGATTCTCACTAGTACAAACCCTCTGTTCCTGAGGTACGCTACACTGGTTCGATTCATACCGTTCGTGTTTCCAATTCGTATCCGGAGAAAAAATCGGAATGCGTCATTGTCCTCATATTTGGTTTGTGTTGGTCCTTTTTCTCTTTGCTCCGTTTATTTCGCTGGCACAGCAGGAAGCAGCAAAAAACCCACGCGCCCGCGACCTTGGCGTTCCCTTTGATGGCACACCCGGAGAATTCAATGCCATCACCGATGTCAACGGCATCCTCGTCGGCCACACCACTTTGATTTCCGGTGAAGGGAAGCTGCAAATCGGGAAAGGCCCGGTCCGCACTGGCGTAACAGCCGTTCTTCCGCGCGGAAAAGATTCCATGAACGATGCCGTCTTCGCCGGATGGTTTTCACAAAACGGAAACGGTGAAATGACCGGCACCACTTGGGTAGAAGAATCCGGCTTCCTCGAAGGCCCGGTGATGATCAGCAACACGCACAGCGTGGGCGTCGTTCGCGACGCGGTGATTCAATGGCGCGTCGCTCACGGCCAGCCCGATCCCACCGGTTACTGGTGGTCGCTGCCGGTGGTTGCAGAAACCTGGGACGGTTGGCTGAACGACATCAACGGTTTCCACGTGAAGCCGGAACACACGTTCCACGCAATCGACACCGCTCACGACGGCCACGTCGAAGAAGGCTCCGTCGGCGGCGGTACTGGAATGATCTGCAACGAATTCAAGGGCGGCATCGGTACCTCCTCGCGCAAACTCGACGCGAAAGATGGCGGCTACACCGTTGGCGTCCTTGTTCAGTGCAATTACGGTGTTCGCCCCAATCTGCGCATCGCCGGCGTTCCTGTCGGAAAGGAAATTTCCCAAGATGCAGCATACGCTTCCGCTCCCTTTGAGGAAGTTGACCGCGGCTCCATCATCGTCGTCGTGGCCACCGACGCGCCGTTGCTCTCGCAGCAACTGAAAAGAATCGCTCGCCGCGTTTCCCTCGCCCTCGGACGCAACGGCAGCATCTCCGGCAATGGCTCCGGCGATATTTTTATCGCGTTTTCGACTGCCAACCCTCACGCGGAAGGCGGCAAGACCGTGAAAGATCTGAAGATGTTGCCCAACGACGCCATCGACCCCATTTTCGCCGCCACCGTCCAGGCCACCGAAGAATCCATCGTGAATGCCATGGTGGCCGCAGAAACCATGATCGGCATCGAAAATCACAAGGTCATCGCGCTGCCGCACGACAAGCTGCGCGCCGTCCTGAAAAAATACAATCGCCTGGTCGAATGAGCGCGCTGCAATGATCGGCTTTTGTAGCGGCCGCCTCCTGAGACGAGCGATTTTGTTATTTTCCGCGTGCCTGGTGCTCTGCGCTTGCTCACCGCCGAGCGAGCACAACCTTGCAGTCACCCATGTGACCATCCTTGATATGACCGCTGCTGCGCCACGCGCCGATCAAACAATCATCATCACGAAAGAGCGCATCGCTGCCATCGGCGCTTCGGACACTGTCGCAATCCCACGCGGCGCGCAGATTCTCGACGCGCACGGAAAATTTCTCATCCCCGGCCTTGTTGACATGCACATTCATGTGACGGCGGCAGGCGAACCTGACGGCAGCCGCAAATTTATGCTGCCTCTCTTGCTCGCGAACGGCATCACCACGGTCCGTGACATGGGCGGCTACCTCGAATCCATCCGCCCGCTGCAAAAAGAGATCGCGGAAGGAAAGCGTCTTGGCCCACGTATTTTCACTCCGGGTCCGTATCTCGACGGCTCGCCGCCCTCGTTTCAGCCGTCTTTGGTTGTCACGAATCCTGTTGAGGCGAGCGAAGACGTTCACCAGCTTGTCTCTCTCGGCGTGGATTTCATCAAAGTGCAATCCATGTTGAGCCGCGAATCCTACTCCGCGATTGCGCAAGCCGCGTTACGCGAACGCATTACTTTTGTCGGCCATGTTCCCGATCGCGTGACTGCCGCTGAAGCCGTCGACGCCGGTCAGCACAGCATCGAACACCTAACCAACGTCTTGCGCGGCTGCTCACTCCAAGAAAGGAAACTCATGCGCGAGCAGCTCTATATCCCGCTCAAACAGGAGACTCCCGAACAATCTCACAGTCGCATTGTTGCTTGGCGGCAGGAACTCCTTGATTCGTACTCGCCTCAAAAAGCCGCAGCGCTCATCGCAAGATTCAAGGAGAAAGACGTCTGGCAGGCGCCTACTCTGGTTTTGCTCAAAAGTGATGCGTTTCCAACTCTAGAGAACTCTGTGGCGTCCGAGGAGCGCGCGAAATACATTCCCGCTCGTACTATCGATATATGGAAGAAAGCCCGCACAGAACAAATACGGACGCTTTCGCCACAGGACGCCGAACTTTACCAGCGGCTTTTGCGAAAATCCATGGACATCGTGGCCCAAATGCAAAAAGCCGGCGTCAAAATTCTCGCCGGTACCGATTCTCCCGCTCCATATGTTTTCCCGGGCTCAGGTCTGCATGACGAATTGCAATTGTTGGTGCAAGCTGGTCTGACTCCGCGCGAAGCCCTGCAGTCCTCCACAAAACGTCCCGCAGAATTTCTTCACATCGCAAAAGACTCCGGCACCGTCGAAAAAGGCAAGGTCGCAGACTTGGTTCTGCTTGACGCCAACCCGCTCGACGACATTGGCAACACCCGCAAAATTCACGCCGTCATCCTGCGAGGTAAATTACTGGACCGCGCCGCGCTAGACCAACTCCTCGCCAAAGTACAACAGTTTGCCGGCGACCACTGAACGAGATTCCGACAGAAGTCGGCCCTTACCGGGGTGCTGTTTCTTCAGGTTTATCCGTGTTCTTTAGCTCTTCAATTCGTAGCCTTGTAGCTTCTGTCATGCAACTTGCCCACACCAACGGGCTCACGCTGCCGCCCTCGGTCAGGTGTCTTGCTGCATTGCATTGCAGGTCGCGATATTGAATCCAGGCTCGCTCTGTACTCCTTAGCTTTTCGAGAGCAGTCGCATTGTACTTTTCTTGGCTTGCGTCGTTCTTATGCTGTGCTGCGACGATTTCTTTTCGCATTGAAGCGACTAATTTCGAATAGAGCCCATTAAGCTGAGCGTTCGCTTTGCGGTACTCTTCACCGCTGCACTGGTTCATTTCCTGCTGAGTCTTCGCTTTGTCGCACGGGCTTGTTTCCGCTGCGATTGGCCCATTTGGTTTTGCGTCTTGGCCAGGGAGAAGCGTCGCAAACAGAAACGCGATTGCCGCAACTTGCACCGGGTTCGTACTTGCTCTTTCCACGCGCGCTACGCCACCGGCGTTGCTGTCTTCCGGGGCGGATTGAAAAATGGCAGCGGCACCACCTTCGCGCGCACGGTATGTCGCACCGCCTCTACCGTCAGTTCCATTTGGAGCAATGTCCCCGCCGCCGCATGCTCCCGTCCCACCGACGCCAGCGCAATCATCTTCTTCAAAGTAGGCGACCACGTCGTCGAAGTCGCTTTTCCAACGTGCCGCCCGCCGCGATACACCGGCACCGCTACGCGCGACGCCATGCTCGGCACTTGCGGCGCCATTCCGATTTTTTCGTATAACGCTTCCACTTCATTCCAGTCAATTTCGATTCCCACCAACCGCCGTGCTGGCCCGCCTTTTTTGATTTCCGCCGACAACGCGTCGCGTCCCACAAAACTTTCTTTCTTCAAATCCACCAGCTTCGCCAAACCAATTTCGCCCGGAGAATATTTTTGCGAAGCGATCAGCGCCTTTTTGCTCGAAGTGTAGTCCACTTCGATCAGAATCAGCCCCGCCTCAATCCGCGCAATGTCCAGTGCAATCATTCCCGCCGCGTGAATATCAAACGGCTTGCCCTTCTTCACCAGTTCGTCCCAAACCTTCAATGCGCTGTCCCACGGCACCCAGATCTCGTAGCCCAGATCACCGGTATAACCGGTGCGCGAAATATCCACCGCCACTCCCGCAATCTTTCCGTGCGTCACGCGAAAATATTTCAAGTTGGCGATATTCGCATCCGCCGCCGCGCTCAACAATTTCCCTGATGTCGGTCCCTGCAAAGCCAGCGCCGCGGTCTTTTCCGAAATGTCTTCGATCTTCACATCCAGCCCCAGCGCATTCTGCTGAAACCACCGCAAACTCGGATCGGCCGCCGTCCACCGGTAATCATTTTCGCCCAGCCGCGTAATCGTCCCGTCGTCCACTACTTTGCCTTCGCTGTCGCACCAGCAACAATAAATCACCTGTTCGATCGCGACTTTATTGATGTCGCGCGAGATCACGCGATTCACTAGCCTCGTCGCATCGCGCCCGGTAATCCGGTACTTGAAGAGCGGCGAAATATCGATCAGCGCCGCCGAATTCCGGATAGCGTTGTACTCATGCTCGTGGTGCATCTCATACACACCAACCGTGTAGTAGCCCGACCACTCGCGATAATTCAGGCTCTCGCACAACGCCAAAGTTCGTTCATGAAACGGTGTCCCAACCGGCACAGCTGTCCTCCGCCCTTCTTCAACTAACGGGCGCCTGCGATTATAGGTAACTCCTCGCAGGCGCGTAAAGACAGGAAGATTTGCGGTAGTGGGTCATCTCTAACGACGACGGCCGTGTCAAGAGCTTTTTCTTCGGTCTTTTGCTCTCTCTGCGTACACCCATGTACGTGCGCGGGAGTGCGCCTTTGTTCGACGATTGGTTCGCCGCCGATTCTCTTTCATCTGTGTTCACCCGACTCGCTCAACCCGTGTCAGTTCATCATTCCGGTGTTGCCCACCAACCATCTCTTCGATCACTTTGGACCATGATGAGTAATTCGAACTCCCTCTGCTTCAGGGAGGCGGGTAGCCTAATCAGTTTCGCAGTCACTGCATTTCGCAGGACTATGACCCACCTCTGGCATCCCCGCACGGGCATCACCGCTTTTCTGCCGCATCTGGCCGCGGCGACAGAACTCTTCGTAATCGATCCGGTCGCGCAACATGATCCATAGTCGGATCCCGAGTTTGCGAGCTGCAGCGACCCTCGCTTTACCCAATCCTTTCTGTGCCAACTTGCGCCGATAGAAGCACTGCAACTCCGGATCTCGGCGTACCGCGTGTACTGCTGCCTCGCACCAGAGAAAGCGCAGGAATGGGTTACCTTGTTTGCTTAGCCCACCGAGTCGTTGCTGACCACCGCTGGAATATTCGCTCGGAATCATTCCCACATAACTCACCACCGCTTTTGCCGGCTTCGAACCGTGCCGGGTCACCCAAAAACACGTCGGTAGCCAACGCCGTGACCGGTCCTACGGGGCGCTGCAAGGCTTGGTCGTTCACATGTTTGTCCAACACGTCTATCTGTCCCTGCAACTTGCGATACAAGTCTTGCAACTCGGTACGCCGATATGCGGTATGTGGCGGAAGCGACAACGATTCGATGGCCTGCTTGGCCCCACAAGGCCTTGCCTCGCCGCAAACCGTGACTGAGCGCAATGGCTTGCAGCGCGTTCTGCACTCGTGTCCGCATCCGTACCCATTGATGGCGGTGCATCAGCAACGCGCGCAGATCTCGCAGCGCGGTCGAAGGCATCCAAATCGATGGAAAGCGGTTTTCTACTTGTAGCTTCAGTAGCAACGCCGCATCCCGCCGATCGTGCTTCTGCTTACGTGGCTCGGCGGCACGGACCTTCGACGGATGACCCACCTGGCAGTCGATCTCCAGATCTTCCATCAATTTCAGAAACCAGTGCATCGACCCAGTAGCTTCGATCCCCACCAGAACTTGGCCGGGGAGTGCGGAATAAAACTTCCGCACTTCGTCGCCATCGTGCTCCAGGGTCTTCTCGATCAACTCTCCTGTCTCGGTATTCAACATCGCAAGCGACTGCTGTCGCGTATGCAAATCAACGCCTATAATTCGCATCGAGGCCTCCTTCGGCTCGAGCGCTGTTAGGGTGAACACCGAAACAGTCTACTCGCGCCCCTGTGAGGCCGTCGTCGTTATGACATCAGGTTGAAATTCAGGCCGGATTGACTGTTGGGCGGCCAGTGCTAGTATGCCAGCATGGCAAAACGTCCACGCGATCCGAACCAACTGGCCAAACTCATTCTAGATATAGCCATTGGCGAGGGTACGGACAGTGTAAGCTCATCCAAGAAAAATATTAAACGCAAAGGCCGTTCTGGCGGCCTAGTAGGTGGAAAATCTCGGGCAAGGACTCTCACCCCGGACAAACGCCACGAGATCGCAAGATTGGCTGCCCGTGCCCGTTGGAAGAAAAAAGATTAGGCTACCCGCCTGGTGTAGTGACGTAGCATCAATTGCTCACGTTCTGCAACGTCATCAGTATAGTCAAGCACGAGTTGGAAAGTGGGGTATTTGCCCGCATTCAAATCATTGAAAACATCCACGTCTATTTTGAGTTGGAAACTTTCGCCTACAATCAATTCACGACGCTGCCCAAAAGCCTTCACAAAGTGCTCGGGCTTTGCAAAACCCAAAACGCCTCAAAAGGTGTACTGTACGCCGCTCTGCCTTGCGCGTCTGTCTCGTATTCTTCACGGATAGCCTGCCCCATCTGTTCTGCCAAATCGCCGATAGGATCAGGTTCCCCAAGCTCAAGTAGGCCCTCTTCGACTGCCCAAGCTGCAGCCTGTCTCAAACTGAACGGTTTGTGGTCTTGCTTGAGTCATATCGATGCCAAATCTGCTGAAATTGTTCTTTTTTGCTTGGCACGGCTACCCTCCACGATCAGAGCGAAACTGGAACTGTTTGCCCCCATCCATCGGCAATCGAACCGGGGAGCAAAAATTGGCGAATCTTCGCAAGGTGCCTTCTTAGATAGTCGTATCGATTCAATTTCCTATGAATCTGACCTACGACTATTCCGGGGTGTCTTTCCACGATTCTTGCGAAGGCAATGACATCCTTTTCGTAATAAAAAGGCTTTTTCCTCAGCAGGAAATTATCAAGCCTCTCTGTTGGGGCGCAAAAATTAGAGGCAGCTTGGTTGGCAATCCGTTCTTCCACTGAGAAAGAAGTCGTGTCGGAATCCAAATCGGCATCCACGATTTCGTTCTCTGCTCCCATACCGTGCCGCTGTAAAACGTGCTCTATTTCGTGTCTCAACACAAACCAGAAATTATCGATTCTGTCATGCTGAGTGCTCATTCCAATTACTGGTGAAGATTCGTCAAGCCAGAAGCAAACGCCGTCGATTTTCGCATTTGGCAGTTTTTCGACTACAACAAACCGTATCCCACACTCCAACATGATTGCCGGAACATGACGCACCTCGTCAGGTGCAGTCATTAAGGCAGGCAGATCGCCTTGCACCGCTTGTCGGAGCGCTTTCTCAGAATACTTAGGAACGCTGATAGACTCAGCGATTTGCCGGACACGAAACAGCCAAGCCAACTGGATAGAAGGGATGTTCCGTTCCTCGTAGCTGCTCTTTTTCGCAGCATGCTTGAAATAGGGAATGTCATTTGGGCTGTTCACGTTAAAGAAACGAACTAACTGAGTTTCAAGCATTGTGGTATCCGATTGTTCGATCCATCCACGCTTAATCATTTCACGGACAGGATAAGCGGATTGCATTGTGCGACGCGCTGCAACGCTTGGATCGGGTTTACGGGCTTGGGCAAGGTCGTACGCTTGTTGAAGATTGGCAAAAAACTCTGCAGGAACATCAAACGCCTCCCCGAGAGCCTTAGCCATTTCCGGACTGATTCCACGCTTTCCATTGAGAATCGGATTGATTGCTTGTTCTGAGCATCCCAAAATGAACGCCAGATCACGCTGACTCCAACCGCGCTCTTCCATTTCCTCCTTGATGTAGGCTCCCGGATGCATAATCCAACTTGGGCTCGCTGCCATGGCACCCCCCTCTCTAGTCATGGTTCCAAACTCTAAGTACGGTCACCTTTGGTTTAGGCTCAGTTTCGAGCGTAAAAATTAGCCGATATTGTTTATTGATTCGGATTGACCGTTCTTCTCCTTCCATTTTTTCGTAGTGAAGGCTCTTCCAATTTCTCAATGTTCTTTCGTCTGGGGCTTGCCGAATCACGTGCAGTTTGTGCCTTAGTGAGTTGACAACTGAAATCGGCAAGCGAACTTCTGCTGCACGATCGGTCTCTACCAGAGCTAATGACTTGTCCCGGAATTCGACGATTATGCACGATTCCCACCGAAAGGCAGTCTAAGTCATAGAAAGCAGGTTGTAAATAGGCACTTAGCGATAGTTGTTAAACTGACTTTTATGCTTGACAAATGAACAGGGGTAGCTTACAATTTCGGCATTATGAATCGCCTGACTCCAGCCAAGCGCACCCAAGTAATAGCAGCTCTTGTGGAAGGAAACTCAATCCGCGCCACCGTTCGCATGACGGGGGTTGCCAAGAATACCGTGGTCAAGCTACTAGCCGAGATCGGCGCAGCTTGCGAAAAATACCATCAAGAAGCACTTCGCAACCTGCCTTGCAAGCGCGTGCAATGCGATGAAATTTGGTCATTCTGCTATGCGAAGCAAAAGAACGTGCCAACGGAGAAACAAGGGCGGTTCGGCTATGGCGATGTTTGGACGTGGACGGCGCTCTGTGCGGATACTAAATTGATTTGCTGCTGGCAGATCGGCACTCGCGGCGCATCGTCGGCCTACGCGCTTATGCACGATCTGGCGAGCCGTCTTGCTAACCGGATTCAGTTAACGACGGACGGCCATCGCGTTTATGCCGATGCAGTAGAAAGCGCGTTTGGCCCGGATATTGACTATGCGATGCTGATTAAGGTTTACGGCGCAGACCGAGAAGAAAGCGAAGCACGGTATAGCCCAGCCGGATATATGGGATGCCGCACAATTCCCATGATGGGCAATCCAAAGGCAGAAGATATTTCCACGAGCTATGTAGAACGCCAGAACCTAACTATGCGTATGCAGATGCGCCGTTTCACGCGCCTGACAAATGCCTTCTCAAAGAAGATTGATAATTTGGGGTATGCCGTTGCGCTTCACTTCATGCAGTACAATTTCTGCCGTGTCCACCAAACCTTACGGGTTACTCCCGCGATGGAAGCGGGAATTGCAGACCGTGTCTGGTCAATCGAGGAATTGGTTCAATTATTGGGCAAAAATGCTAATATCGCCGCCTAAATAGCAAACGCCCGATTCCCCGTCGGGCGTCGTGGGCACTGGCCTGTGCTCTGAAAATAGCACAGGAGTGTGCCTTTGGGAAAAGTAATCACGATGCCGTCGTCAAATCCTCCAGCCGTCTCCAGTAGCGAAGCACCTTTCACACCAACCGATTTTCACAATATGTCCATGGTCGTTAATATTTATCACAGCCTTGGCAGATTGACGGAGGCTGTCAATAATTTAAAGGACGACACCAAATCTAACAGCGAAAAGATTGAGCAACTAATACAGCGGACAATCGCTATTCCCAATATAGAAAAAGCCGTCGAAAAAAACGCGAAGGACGTAAACGAAGTAGGAAGACGGCACGACAAGGACATCAAAGAATTAGAGAAAATTGCTCATACCGCAAGTACGTTCGGCAAGATCGCTCTAGTTCTTATTGGTTCAAGTGTAGTTCTAGCGATTGCGATTCTTACTCTCCTTTACCACCACTTAGTTTTCAAATAAGTCTCACGCAAAAATTCAAACTTTATTTCTTTACTCTGTGCCTCTGTCTCTGTGGCAGATTGGATTTTGACGTAGTCTCTGCTTGACCCGTAACGCGCCGCCGATGCATTCTCTATTTCTCAAACCTCCTCTACCCCATCTACTTCCATCTCTCGTGGAGGTCCCATGAAGCCCGCGGCCCTCGGCTTTCGCGTCCACTCCGGTTGGACGTCTTTAATCGCGCTCGCAATAGAAAACAACCAACCCATCATCCTGGCGCGCCAGCGTCCGCACTTAGTGGCAACATTCAGCTACACCTTCCGCCAGCCCTATCACACCGCAGAAAAAATGAATCTGACCGAAGCTCAAACCTTCCTCGATCAGCAGCGCGATGAAGCCCGAGTGTTCGCCCTCTCCGCACTCCGCGCCGCACAAACCAAAGCCGCCCAACAAGGTTACAAAGTTAACCGCGCCGCACTTCTTCTCGCCTCCGGCCGCCCGATCCCAGAACTCCCCAAAATCCTGGCCTCGCACTCCATCATCCACACCGCCGACGGCGAATTCTTCCGCGAAGCCCTGCTCCACGCCTGCGCCCGCGCAAGTCTTGCCATCACAAAAATCAAAGACCGCGAACTCCTCGCCACGGCGTCAGCTACTCTTGGCCGCAAACCTTCCGTACTCAATCGTTTCGTCAACGAACTCGGCAAACCTTTAGGCTCCCCCTGGACTCAAGACGAAAAATTCGCCACGCTAGCCGCCTGGCTCTCGCTCGCGGCGACCCCTAATTTCCGTGGTAAGTCAACTGAGGATCATTTGAGTGATTAAGACGTTGTGCGTAAAATGTGCTAAAAAAGCTTTCGAGCGAGTGCGAGCCGATTCCACAGCATGAGAGCTGAACACTTGAAAACCGGATACGAGCAAGTCTTTACCGTGATGGATTACTAGGGACCGCCCCCGCAAAGGGATTGCGAATTATCGTGGTCAACCGCACCTGTACGAATGCATTTTCGACGAAGAGAAGGACGACTATTCAGAATTGTTTCAACTAACGCCTCTTCCTAACGACATCTTTCGGCTGGCGATGGAAGATTGGACCATTTGGCGACAGTGGGAAACTGTCTTCCATGCTGGACAGACAGACCTCAGTACGCATCCGGCGTTGCCGCACGACGCCAACAGACACGCCGAACTGAAACGGACCCTGGAGAGCTCTCTCGTCACCGACCCTGCGAAGGCCATTTTTAGAGTTGGATGATTTGAAGTGATCGGGGAATCGAAGCTCCCGAAGAGCATTAATCGGCAATTGCAGGTCGAATGGACAGAACTCCGCATGGAATCGCCCTGCGCGGAAGACGTCCTGTAATCCGAATCGGAAACTATTGCACTGCCTAAGTTTTTGGTGTGCTTGACCACTTGCCCTGCAGAATGTTTTTCTTAGAAGACTCTTCCGGAGAGAATAATGTCCCCCGATTCAATCAGAACCGTCGCAGTCCTCGGCGCAGGCACCATGGGCAACGGCATCGCACACGTTTTCGCGCGCGCCGGTTTCCACGTCATCCTCCGCGACGTAGACCAAACCTTCCTCTTGCGCGCTCTCGACGCCATCGGCAAAAATCTCGACCGCGAAATCAAGAAAGGGAAGCTCCCCGAATCTGAAAAGCCCGCCGTCCTCTCCCGCATCAAAACCGTGATCGACATGGCTGCTATCGCCGCCGCCGATTTCGCCGTCGAAGCCGTCCCCGAAAAACTCGAAATCAAGCGCGCCGTCCTCGCCGAAGCCGACAAAATCCTCCGTCCCGAAGTCATCCTCGCCAGCAACACTTCGTCCATTTCGATGACCACTCTCGCCGCGCTCACCTCGCGCCCCGACCGTTTCGTCGGCATGCACTTCATGAATCCGGTTCCAGTCATGGCTCTGGTCGAAGTCATCCGCGCCCTGCAAACCTCCGACACTGCATTTAATCTCACCATGGAACTCACTAAAAAACTCGGCAAAACTCCCGTCGCCGTCAACGACGCTCCCGGCTTTGTCTCCAACCGCGTCCTCATGCCGCTCATCAACGAGGCCGCCTACTGCGTCATGGAAGGCGTTGCCACTCCTGAGGCCGTGGACGCCGTCATGAAACTCGGCATGAACCACCCCATGGGCCCACTTGAACTAGCCGACTTCATCGGCCTCGATGTCTGCGTGGACATTCTCCACGTACTCCACGAAGGCCTCGGCGATCCCAAATACCGCGCCTGCCCCCTCCTGAAAAAATATGTCGCCGCAGGCTGGCTAGGCCGCAAATCCTCCCGCGGCTTCTATACCTACTCTTGAGTGGGCCGCGTGAGCTAGAGAATTGACCTGCTGCCTATGTGATGCTAAAATGCATCACATTATGAGCAAGGCCACTGTTCGCCAGCTGCGATATCGCTTTCGCGAGATTGAAGCGCGCTTGAACAAGGGCGAGGAAATTGAACTTTACAAGCGCAAGAAAATGATCGGCCGGCTAGTTCCCGCCAGCCCCAAAGCCGAAGCGTACCCCGATTTCGCTGCGCTGCGCCAAAGAATCTTTGGAAAGAAAAAGAGCAAGGTAACCGGCACCCAAATCGTTTCCGAACAACGGGGCGAGTATTGATCGCTTACGCGGATACCGGATTTTTGATCTCGCTCTACCTGCAAGACGACCATTCGGCGATAGCCAGCTCGCTGGTCCAATCCAAACCTGTTTTTCTGCTTACGCCTCTGGTCGAGGCGGAATTCACAAACGCCCTGCAACTCGCGGTGTTTCGCAAGCTTTCGACGCTTGCCGAATCTCAGTTGATCCACGAGAGTTTTGCGCAACATCAAGCTTCGCGAGTGTTCCGCGCCGCGCCGCTTGGTTCTGAAGTTTGGGAAACGACAGTCACCCTATCCCGCCGGCACACTGCCAAGTTGGGCGTCAGGACTTTGCACGTGATTCACGTAGCTGCTGCGCTGGTGCTTAAGGCGGATATCTTCTACACATTCGACGAACGCCAACGCAAACTCGCTCGCGCGGAGCGCCTGCGAGTTCTGCCGAGCTGAGACTGCGAAGGCCGGTCGAGCACGTCGTACGAATAAAAGGCGAAAATAGTGTTTGCTTTTTGTTCGCCTTGCTGCTACATTGCTCCTCGATGTTTTCAACAGGTGCTTCATGTGCTCCCTTCGGACCCTGGCGATATCATGTCCAGAGCATGCTAGGCTCGAAGACGAGTACCTCCAAGCCCGTGATCGCATGCGTAGCCTGATGAGGTTACGCAAACTCACGAGACAAGAGGAACGACGCCTAGGGGACCAAATGGCTATGGCCATCGCCCGCTTGAAGGAACACATTGCAGCCCACGGTTGCGAACGTTGAATGGTTTTGCAGTAGCGAACGCATAAATCAAATGGTAATATGCACCATTCGCTACGGTACCAAGGGCACGAAGATTTCAACGCGACCTCCGCGCTTTCCCAGCGCAGCGATCGCTTAGGCTTCTGCAACACACGATTTTCCAATTTCCTCTATTGAGGTGCGCAATGTCCGACGAAAAAATGAAAAACCTCGAGACCGCAATCTCCGTCATCGAGAAGTCTTACGGCAAGGGCTCCATCATGCGGCTCGGCAGCAAGGATGTCCTTGTCCCGGTCAACGTGATCCCCAGCGGCTGCCTCTCGATTGACGCCGCTCTCGGTGTTGGCGGTTTCCCCCGCGGCCGCGTCATCGAAATCTACGGCCCGGAGTCCGGCGGCAAGACCACGCTCACGCTGCAAATCATCGCCGAAGCCCAAAAACTCGGTGGCCAGGCGGCTTTCATCGACGCCGAACATGCGCTTGACCCCAGCTATGCCCGCAAACTCGGCGTTGACGTGGACAATCTCCTCGTCTCGCAGCCCGATCACGGCGAACAAGCTCTCGAAATTGCGCAAGAATTAATCCGTTCGAACGCGGTCGATATCATTGTCATAGACTCCGTCGCCGCTCTCGTCCCCAAGGCCGAACTCGAAGGCGACATGGGCGATCCCTCGATGGGTCTGCAAGCGCGTTTGATGTCACAAGCCCTCCGCAAACTCACCGCCATCGTGTCTAAATCCAAGACTTGCCTCATCTTCATCAACCAGATTCGCGAAAAAATTGGCGTCATGTTTGGCAATCCGGAAACCACCACCGGCGGCCGCGCCCTGAAGTTTTACGCCTCCATGCGCGTGGATATTCGCCGCATCCAGGCCATCAAGGACGGCGACCGCGTCGTCGGCTCCCGCACTCGCGCCAAAATCGTAAAAAACAAAGTCGCCGCACCATTCCGCGAAGCCGAATTCGACATTCTCTACGGCGAAGGTATCTCCCGCGAAGGTGACCTCATCGACCTCGGCGTGGACAAAAGTGTCCTCGAAAAGTCCGGCACTTGGATCAGCTACGCTGGCGAACGTATGGGTCAAGGCCGCGAAAACGCCCGCGTTTTTCTGAAAGAACACAAAGACGTCTGCGCCAAACTCGAATCCGCTCTCCGCAGAAAAATGGAAATTCCCGGTCCCAACCAATCCAACGCCCAGCCGCAATCTGCGGCCGGCGCTCAGCTCGACACCAAACACGGCGCCAACGGCGCGACCGCTCCATCCACCGCAGCTGCGGCAGCCGCCAACAAATCGCGCCCAGCCGGCGCTCGCTAAACCGGACGCATTTATAGGGTTGTTTTCATGTAGGGGCGCAGCACTGCTGCGCCCTTGTCTTTTAACTCAGGCACGGCCACCGTGCCGTCTCAGGTTCAGCAGGCGGCACGATAAATCGTGCGGTCTTTCGTTATCTGTGGCGCAGGGCGCGTGCCCCGCGCTCTTTCTTTTCGTAGCGGCCGGTTTTTAGACCGGTTCTTTTGCGGTTAGAAGGGCAGTTCACCCGCCGCTCTTTTCGTTCTGCGCCAACTTAGTGCACAGGATTAGGAATCGCCGGCTCCAGCTGTACGCCCAACGGAATCGTGCTGTAGATAGCATCTACGCCCAATCCCGCGAAGAAATTCCAATCCGCCGCACTCTGTGCCGGATCGCCAAACACGCGGAATCCGAACGCATGCGCACCCGCCACGAACGCCGAGCCGTTTCCCGGCTGCTGTTGCTCTGCAGGCCCCAAAAAGTCCATCTCTCCGCCCACCACACGAACGCTGGTGGCAAGTCCCGTCTGCAGGAACTGTAGCGGCGAAGAATAGCCGGGCAAACGAAATACCGGCCCAATTTCCGCCCAGGTAAGTCCGAGCGAATTTTTCTTGTTGGTCATAATCGTTACCGGTAGGCCAGTGATCCCTTCAATCTGCACGGGCGTCAGCAATTGCAATCCAGAAATATCCAGTTCCCGCGGAATCGCCGGTGCCGTTTGTGAAGCCAGCAACAACAACGCCGGTGAAAACGAATCGAACAGCACCTGATCGTCCATCTTGGCCTGGTGAATCTCCGCGGCCGCAGTGGACACAATGGTCTGCTCCAAGTCGTCCGTCGGATCGCAATGCGGCGACATGCCGTCCTTGGTCAACTGCACATCCACTTCCACCACTCGCGCGCCCAAGCTGTACGCCTGCCGCACCGACTCCACCGTATTCTCAAGCGGGATTGTGGGATCTCCGCCAAGATTCGGTCCGACGCCATGATGTCCAATCGCCACCGGCCGCACTGGAACCCGCAGAAAATCTTCCGCAGTAGTGGTTTGGCGGTCGTCGTTTCCTGCCGGGTCAGCTCCAGCCGCCGCGATCCCGCCACACAAGCCCAAAGCTAACGCCGCTTTTGCTGCCACTGAGAAAAATCTGAATCCTGACAATTTCGTGTTCATGGTAGTTCTCCTCGCAGATTGTCACTTTAGGAATTTCTGGCCTGCGGGGAGCCTACGGAACTTGCAAACAGCCGTCGAGCGACAACGCACGTCTTTTGCCATGACGCACCAGCTTGTCGCTGTTTGTCGCATCGAAGTCAACCTGCGCTCAAATCATTTCTTCTTGCCGCGCCCTCCTGCGCCCTGTATTTTACTAACTGTTGACTTCGTGCACCCTTTGCAACTCCGCTAGAATCAGTTGAGATTTGGACATACCCATGGCATCCATTTCGTACTCATCACCGTTCGCATCCCTTAAATCCATAAATCTCGACGAACCCAGGCACCCATTTCGCCAAACTGCCTGGCTGCTCATAGCGACCTTTAGCGTTCTCGCGGCCGCTTGTGGCGGTGGAAGCTCCTCAGTCATGAATCCTCCGCCTCCGCCCTCCGCCAAAGACGCTCTCTACGTCAGCACCGGCCTCACTCCAAACTCACTCCTCACTTTCGTTTTTGACACCGCCACCGGAACCTTCGGCTCGCCAAACACCATCGCGGGAGCGCCTGCAGGGATCGACACCAAGGTCTATCCTGGTAGCACCTTTCTTTACGTTTCGGATTTCAACTCCGGCTCTATCTTCGCCTACTCTATAGATCGATCCACCGGCGCTCTCACCGTGCTGGCTGGCTCGCCTTTCTCTTTTCCGGGGCACACCGGTAATGGCGGACCAATCGCCATCGATCCGGCCGGCAAATTTCTTTTTAATTCCAACGCTTCCGGCGCCATCGTCTCCTACACCATCAATTCCCAGACCGGATTCCTCACTCCGGGAACCGCGCCGGTCGTCAATGACAGCAACCAGCCGATTTATCTTCTCGTGGATCCAACGGGAAAATTTCTGCTGGTTTCAAATCACGCCGATTCCTCCGGTAGAAATTATTCCGTTTTCTCGATTGATTCCACCGCCGGAGTTCTTACCGCTGTTTCAGGCTCGCCGTTCACCATTGGGCAGAATACTGGGCCTCAGCAAATCGTTCTGAACTCCAACGATTCCGTTCTGTACGCCGCGCTCTCCAGTTCTCAGCAGGTAAACGCGCTCAATTTCGATTCCGCCACCACCGGAGCGCTCACCGCCTTCCAGGGGGCCCCTTATCCCGCTCAATCCATGCCCACCAGTGTCGCTCTACTTTCTTCCGGACAATTTCTCTACGCCGGCAACAACGGCGCCGGAACCGTTTCCCAATACAGCGTCAACGCCACCACTGGCGCCCTCACACCGGGCAATATACTTCAGGTGGGCAATCCCACTTTTCTCCAGATCGATTCTTCTGGCCAATTCCTGATCATCGTTGGCGCAAGCTCGAACTCCATCTTCGCCGACAAAATTGATCCCACCTCTGGCAATATCACTCAAGGAAACATGACCCCGCTTCCAACCGGGGCTGGCACTCGCTCCATTGCCCTGGTCCCGTTGCAATAGGTTCTCCGATCCGTGGGCGAAGCTCCGTCCACCACAAAATTCCGCGAATCGACGCCCCTTTTCTGCGTAAAAGCGGCGTACCTTGCGGCATGAACCCCAAAATCGGCGTCTCTCTTCGGTCCCCGCTTTTCTCTGTGACTCTGTGCCTCTGTGGCAAATTCGTCTTTCACTGTTCCGCCACCACCTCAAAATGCGCCGCCCTCTCCTCAAACCGCTTCAAATATTTCTTCCGTTCTTCCGGAATCACCGCCCGTTCATAGTCCGCTCCCGCCACCGCCCGCACCGCCTCAATCGAATCCCACAAAATAATCGTCACAAACTCCACTTCCTCTCCGGCCACTCTCCGTAACAAATAACTCCCGCGAAATCCCGCCACCTTGCTCAACCCCGGCAACAACTCCGGCTTCAAATGCCCCTCATACCCATCCGCATCCTCCAACTTCGTCCATCCCCGCCACACTCGTGCAATCACATCGCCTCCTCTATTGCGAAGATTCTTCCATTCTATGTACTCAGTGTGTGAACTAGCTACGAACTGGCTCCGAGTCGCCAGCACGCGGAAGGTGGCCAGCTCACTCAATACAAGAGCGTTTCTTACTCTATCTGCTGGGGCACTTCCGATTGAGTCATAGCGTTTATCGGTACCAATCCAGAGGCACTAGTTCCCGATTCCTTCATTCGGAAGCTGCTGGTCCTCGTCTAGGTTTTGTGAGAGTACGACATTATAATGTCTTCATGTCAGTCGCGCATGACTCTCTTCTTTATTCACGCGTCGAAACGGTCCTCGCAAGCGAGATAGCCGACCGAGACTTGAAGGTCGGTGACCAGTTGCCGACCGAAGACAGCCTCATTGAGCGATTCGGGGTCAGCCGCATTACCGTTCGCCGGGCTATTCAGAATCTTGTGAGCCGCGGTCTTGTCGAAATTCGTCGCGGCAAAGGTACATTCGTTGCTGCGCCAAAGATCACGCAGGAGCTTAGAGAACTGAGCGGATTTGTGGAGGATATGCACGCTCTTGGCCGCAAGCCCACGGCCCGCGTGATTGGTAAAGAAATTGTGCCTGCCGATGCGACCGTGGCGAGTC
>WNFR01001099.1_pt1 | contig 34824 bp, 28 predicted proteins | sample 5400221 | NCBI WGS metagenome assembly WNFR01 (sample SAMN13153357, study PRJNA577476) | soil metagenome | isolation source: 40 cm soil under Madrone tree | place: USA:California | collected 2016-06-14
GGTGTCGTCGTAGCGCAGCGGCGCGAGGGCCGACACTAGAAATGACCGGACTCTCCATGTCAGCCGTTCAGTGCTTCTGCGAGGGACCATTAGTCAGCAGCACTTTGCCGCCGCTTGTGCCGATGATCTGAAAATTTCCCCCGCCAAGCAGCTCCTCGAACCGACGCAACTGGTCCGCCTTTGCAACGAGGTAATAGCGCTGCGGCTGAAACCAAAGTGTTTTCAACCGGCCATCGTCGATAAACACGTCCGGCACACCTGGTGCCGCCGCTCCATATTCCAAATTATTGAACTTGCCGTTCAAGAGCAAAGGATCCTGATTCGTGTAGAAAATGACGGAAGAGAACGAATAGTAGTGATGATCAACGATGAGTTTCCCCGGGGGCGCCGAAAGGAAAGCCTCTGCGAGCGGACGAGAAGAGAGGTAAGGATCAAAGACGACCAGCGCCAGCCGGGCGGCGTGAAAAAACAGAACCATCATTACTCCGGACGCCAGGAAGGCGCGGATGCCTGACCAGCGCAGATTACCCACAGCTCCCACCAAGAAAGCGGCCCCCGCGACGTATAACGGCAAGCGGAGATAAGCAAAGGAATCGGCGGTCAGGTCCAGCATGTGTCCGAGCGACAGCGTGTAGGCCGAAGGATGCTGCGACAGGGCCGAGGAAATATCCCCGGGAGTAGGCAGATTGCGCACAGCAAAAGCAATGGAGATAGTAGCTAAGGCCGCCAAGGCGGCGATTCCTCCCAAAACGCGTGTTCCTCCGCGGATCCACTTAGATTCCGTTGCCATTGCGGAGCCGAGCAGGAGAGCCAGCGCCGGATAGCACGGCATCGAGTAATACTCCTGAGTGGTTGAGAACGTGAAGAAAACGAGAATGAATCCCGTCCAGCAGAGGGCCAGAAGCCTTGTTTGCCCAGCGCGATCCACAGGTTTGAACGAGAGCTTTGCGATCGCGGGCAAGTACACGGACCAGGGAAAGAGCCATAGGAAGTGAAACAGCCAGAAATACAGCCGCGGAACCGTGTTGTAATCGCGCGGGTATCTTAGGTTCAGAAAACGCAGGAGCTGTTCGTTTATGAAATAGAACCACAAGAATCCATGGTACAAGCCTGGGCCGCTCTTTAGGGTCCAGACGAAATAGGGAGGATTGCGTAGCGTCGCCAACACATGCCAAGGGACGGCGATGAGCAGGGCGATTAGAAATCCACTCACGGGCCTGAGCCGCTGCCAGGTTCTACGGGAAAAGAGTTGTTTCGTAAAAAACAGGTACAGCAGAGCGGCCGCGATTGGGAACACGATGCCAATCAGACTCTTGAGCAAAAGCCCGGTGCCCAGACTCGCGGCAAGGATCGCCGCCCAGAGGCGCGGCCTTTTTTCTTGTTCATCTAGCGCTCGCAAGAATGCCCACATGGCAAGCGCGATCGTGAAGGTGAGCATCACGTCCGGGATCTGGATGCGCGTGAAGAGAAATAATCCAATGCACGTGGACATACACAACCCGGCATAGAAACCGGCTCGTTTTCCGAAGGCCCACATGCCGAAAAATGCGGAAAGGAGCGCGAGCCCAATCGAGGCGAGTGCCACTGGAAGCCGAGCGCCCCAATCCGAAACGCCAAAAAGCTTATAAAAAATCGCCATCAACCAATAAATTAAAGGAGCCTTCTCCAGGTAGAGAACCCCGTCCAGCCGTGCGGTCACCCAATCGCCGCTGGCCAGCATCGTTCTAGCGATTTGCGCCTGCACGGCATCGACGTCATCCATAAGAGATGGCGGCGAGAGCACGCAGCCCAGATAGATCGCAGCTGCGAATATGAAAACGAGGGAGAGCAAAAACCACCGGCGACAGAGAAGGCCGCTCGCGCCTTTGGAAACAGATAGATCCCGATTTTCGACAGCTAATTCTTGACTTGCCATCTTTTCATCCACAAGAACAGTGTGAGCAGGCCGGGCGCTCTATTCAACTCAGCTACTGGCGCGTCGCATGCGTGTGAGTGGAATAGTTTGCCGCAGCAGATTCTTTCCGTCCAATCGAGGTGGAGCGCTTGTGCGTTTTGCGCCACCGATCAACCGGCTCGCACAGGGGTCGCTAGCAAGGTGCTGGCGTTACAAAGAGCCCTGTTCTGCGCAGGCTAGAGGTTGCCTACATGGTGAGGACGACACGGAATTGGGCCTTGCCGCTCATCATGCGGGCGTAAGCTTCGTTTACCTTCTCGATCGGAAATTTTTCAACCATGGGGCGGACGCCGGTCTGCTCGGCAAAGCGCAGCGTGTCTTCGGAGTCGGATGGAACGCCGGAGGCCCAGCCTTGAATGCGTTTGCTCCCCGGAATGATGAGCGCGGCTGACACCTGGATGGGATCGGCGCCCGCGCCGAGAACCAGCAGCGTGCCCCTCGGAGCGAGGCCCGGCAGTAAGTCGGTCATGGCCTTGCCGCTAGGGGCGGTGGCGAGGATGACTTGCGCGCCGCCAAGCTTTTGCAATTCCGCGCGGCGCTGTCGATGTAAATGCTGGCGCCGAGTTTCCTGGCAAGCGGCTCACTCTCTTTCCCACGGCTGATGGCGGCGACGCGATAGCCGAATTTGTTGGCGAATTGAATGCCCAGATGGCCGAGCCCGCCGATTCCCTGGACAGCCACGAGATCGCCGGGCAAGGCACCGTTATGGCGCAGACCGTTGTAGGTGGTTAGGCCCGCGCAGAGAAGGGGAGCGGCTTCGGCGGCGTCGAGAGCATCGGGCATCAGCGCGAGGGCTTCTACGGGAGCGATCATGTGTTCAGCGTAGCCGCCGTCGAAAGTGAAGCCGGTGATTTTTTGCCGCGCGCAATTGGCGAAGTCCCCGCGACGACAGTAGAGGCAAGTGTTGTCTTGACCGCCGTGCCAGCCGATACCGACGCGCTGGCCTTGCTTCCAGGAGGTCACGCCGGGGCCGACTTCAGCGATTACACCGGCAATTTCATGGCCTGGAGAACGGGGATAGCTTAGGTCGGGCCACAAGCCGTCTTTGACGAGGTGGTCGCTCCAGCAGATGCCGCAGGCTTACACGCGAACGCGGGCCTGGCCGGGGCCGGGCTGGGGGATTTCGCGTTCCTGGAGCTCGAAATCAGCGCCGGGCTTAGGGACAACGGCGATTTTCATTTTTGGCATTTGCGATTTCCTTGGATGGAAGAGCAGACCGTTTGATGCTTGCCTGCGCTCGTTTGTTAGATGTTAGGCGCTCGGCGCAGTGCTTAGCTTAGTGAGCCACAGCCAAGATCCATCGCAAGCAAAGGAACTTCCGGATCGAGAGCGCATGGGTGTGTCACGGTTAGCTTCGTGCTAGAGTTTGCGGTTCGAGTTGACCAGTCATTTGCGAGAGTACGGGAGGAAGTGTGGCGTATCGGGATTTGCGGGAGTTTGTGCGCAAGTTGGAGAAGGAAGGGGAACTGAAGCGCATTCGGACGGAAGTGGATCCGATTTTGGAGATTACCGAGGTCACTCAACGCGTGACTCGCGCAAAGGGTCCTGCGCTGCTGTTTGAAAAGCCGCGAGGATCGCGGGTGCCGCTGCTGGTGAACACGTTTGGGAGCGTGCGGCGGATGTGCCTGGCGTTCGAGGTGGGAGCTCTCGATGAGGTGGCGGGGCGGATTCGAGGATTTCTGGATATGCAGTCGCCAGCGGGATTGTTCGACAAGATCAAGATGCTGCCGAAGCTGGCGGAGTTGGGCTCGTTTTTCCCGAAGACGGTGAAGACCGGGGATTGCAAGGAAGTGCGGCGTCACGGGAGTGACGTGAACTTGTTCGACTTTCCGATTTTGAAATGCTGGCCGCAGGATGGCGGCCGGTTCATCACGTTCCCATTGGTCTTTACGCGCAATCCAGAAACGGGGAAGCGAAACGTAGGAATGTATCGCATGCAGGTGTATGACGAGCGCACCACGGGAATGCATTGGCAGACGCAAAAGCATGGCGCGGAGCATTTTCGTCGAGCGCGCGCGGCAAATCCGGATGGGCGGATACCGGTGGCAGTTGCGATAGGGTCGGACCCGGCGACGGCACTGGCTGGGATGTTGCCGATTCCGCCCGATTTGGACGAGATGATGTTTGCGGGATTTCTACGGCGCGACCCGGTGGAGATGGTTCCGTGCGAGACGAATGATTTGGAGGTGCCGGCGAACGCGGAGATCGTCCTCGAAGGTTACGTGAATCTCAATGAGATGCGCACGGAAGGCCCGTTTGGAGACCACACCGGGTTTTATTCGTTGGAGGGCGAATTTCCCGTTTTTCATGTGGAGTGCGTGACGCACAAGAAGGATCCCATTTATCTGACGACGGTGGTGGGACCGCCGCCGCAGGAAGACTATTACATGGGGTATGCCGTGGAGCGCGTGTTTTTGCCGATGATGAAGATGCAGTATCCGGAAATTGTGGACGTGGCGATGCCAGCAGAAGGGATTTTTCACAATTTGATGATTGTGGCGATTCGCAAATCGTATCCGGGGCACGCGCGCAAGATCATGAACGCGATTTGGTCGCTAGGGCAGGCGATGTTCACGAAGGTGATCGTGGTGGTGGACCACGACGTGGACATCCACAATTATGGTGAAGTGGTGTGGAAGACGCTGTGTGCGCTGGATCCGGAGCGCGACGTGCAGTTTGTCTTCGGGCCGATGGATACGCTGGATCACGCGGCGCGCATGCAGGATTATGGGTCCAAGATGGGGATCGACGCGACGCGCAAGTGGGCCTCAGAGGGATTTACGCGCCCTTGGCCTGATGAGATCCGCATGGACGAGCTGACGAAAGCGAAAATCGACGCGATTTGGAAGACACTCGCGCTTTAGGCGGCCTCCGAAACCTGAGACTTTTAAGCTGTTATGGAATGTGACCACAAAGGATAACCGTCCTAGTGGACAGCTGCGATACGGGCCGAAAAACACAAGTAATAGTGGTTTTCGTTTTGCAGTACTCAATTTCTGGGATTCCCACCCCAGAAAACCCATTGATTGCCGAAGATAACCCCCTATTGTTAGGACAACTGCGGGCTGGAATCCCTTGACGCTCGGTATAACGCGGTGTCATAACTCCTGTCACGGGGAGTGCCCCAAAGGTTCGGCAGCGTCAACTGGGGTGCAACCAGCGGTCGGGTTCCAGCGGCGTGTGTCTTTATACGATACGCCAGGGGTATGTTCCTCGTGAGCGAATCACGCGAAGTGATGAATGTGCGGCAGGCGTCGCAGTATCTGGGAATCTCCCCGGATACGCTGTACCGTTACATCACCGAAGGCGAGATTCCCGCATTTAAACTCGGCAATCGTTGGAAATTAAGAAAAACCATCCTGGATCGCTGGATGGAACGCAAGATGAGCCAGGTGCAGAGGCGCCGGTAGTTTTGCGAGGGTGGGAGAAAGAGGCCGCGTTATGGCGTTATTCGGCGGAAAGAGCAGGCAGTTGGTTGGGCTGGACATCGGGTCTAGCTCGATCAAGGCCGTGGAACTGAAGTCGACCAAGGGTGGATATGAGTTGGTCAGCTTTGGAACCGAGCATCTAGCACAGGACACCGTGGTCGATGGCGCGATCATGGATGCGCCGCAGGTTGCCAATGCCATCAGCAAGATTTTCGACGCGCAGCGGATTAAGACGAAGAATGTGGCGACCTCGGTCTCAGGACATTCGGTGATTGTGAAGCGCGTGCCGCTTCCGTTGATGACGGAAGACGAGCTGTACGATCGCATTCCGTCAGAAGCCAGCCAGCACATTCCGTTTGATATTGCCGACGTGAATTTGAGCTATCAACTGCTGGAGTCGATGGACTCGCAGATGGACGTGCTGCTCGTGGCGGTCAAGAAGGACAAGATTCTAAACCATACCAACGTCCTGGCGCAGGCGGGTAAGACGCCGGTGGTGGTGGACATTGACGCTTTCGGGTTGCAGAACTGCTTTGAAGTGAACTACGACCCGGATGCCGGACAAACCGTTGCGCTCCTGAACATTGGCGCGAGCGTCATGAACATCAATATCGTGCGCGGCGGCATTCCGCTGTTTACACGCGACGTCAGCGTGGGCGGCAACCAGTACACCGACGCACTGCAAAAGGAATTGGACTTGAGCTTCGAGGATGCCGAGCGCCTGAAGAAGGGCGATTCGCTGCCCAGCGTTACGGACGAGCAGAAGCAGCAGATTCTGCGCAGCGTCTCTGACATTTTGACGCTGGAGATCCAGAAGACATTCGATTTTTTCCGCGCGACGGCGAGCGGAGAAAACATCCAGCGCATTGTGGTGGCGGGCGGCACGGCGCGCGTCCCCGGTTTGGTGGATTTGCTGCGCGAGGAATTCGCCATGCCCGTGGAAGAACTAAATCCTTTCCGCAAAGTGCTCGTGAATCCCGGCAAGCACAGTGAGGATCAGATTCGCGAAATGGGCCCGCGGCTTGCGATAGCGGTGGGGCTGGCACTTAGGAGCTTTGACTAGCCATGATTCGCATAAATCTTCTCGGACAAGCGCGACCCAGGGCAGCACGGCGCCCGGTGGACACGGGTGCGGCGTTGCCGCTGGTGTTCGTGGGCGCAGGCGCGGCGCTGGGTGTTCTGGCGTTGTTTCTGTTCTACCTCTCGTTACAGAAGCAGTTAAGCGAGGAGAACACGCGCATTAAACAGCTGCAGGCGCAAAAGGCCGACCTGGAGCACATCAAGCAGCAAGTCGACACATTTGAGGCGCAGAAGAAAGTCTTGACGCAGCGCGTGCAGACGATTGAGCAACTGCAGCGCGACCGCACCGGCGCGCAGGAGTTGCTGGATGAGATAGCCAGCACAGTATCGCGTACGGAAAACCTATGGCTGATCACCATGACCCGCAAGGGGAACAATCTCTCGATGGAGGGGGCTTCGGCTTCGATGAATTCCGTGGCCAACTTCATTACCGCGCTGAAGCGCTCGGGCTATTTCCAAAAGGTGGAAATCAAGGAAACGAAACAGGACGACAAGAGTTCTGGGATACAGACATTCGTGTTTCAAATGACCGCGGAAATCGCCCCGCCGCAGGTCGCACCCGTCGCGCAGCCAGCACAGCGGCCGAAAACGGTGGGGAGCCCGGCAGCAGCTGCCGGGCCGGCTAAGAAAGGGTAACGGACGATGGCCAATCCATTGCGCGACATGTCGTTGATCATGCAGGTTCTGCTGGCCCTGGCAATTACCTTGGTTTTGGTGGTCGCGGGAATGTACGTGCCCGGTTCTCCCGTCGCGCAAGAGCGCGACGAACTGGACAAGGCGGTTCGGCAGCGCGCGGAACTCAACCAGCAAGTGACGCAGTTGCAGGTCTACCGGCAGCGCTATAGCGAATTGAAATCGCAGATGGACGCGTTGAGCAAGCAGCTAGACACCTTGAAGACGATCGTGCCGGAAGAAAAAGAGGCCGACGAGTTTATTCGGATGGTGCAAGGCGCGGCGGCAGCGTCGAACGTGCAGCTGCGGCGCTTGACGTCCCAAGCGATTGTGACCAAGGAATATCACTACGAGATGCCTTTTGAGGTGCAGGCCGACGGCCCGTACTTCAACATCCTGGACTTTTTTGGGCGAATGAGCCGGTTGTCTCGCATCATCAACGTTGGCGACCTAACCTTCGCCGACCCGGCAAAAGGCCAGGGCGCGAAGTATCCCGTCCGGCCGGGGACAACGGTTTCCGGAGTTTTTACGGCTACGACGTTCTTTACCAAGCCGAGTGACGTCGGTGCTTCGACAGGCGCGGCGAAACCGGCGGGGAAACCCTGAACGGGAATGAGCGAAATATGCGTTTTTTGAAGACTCTCCTACTTGGGATTACGTTGGCGGCGGCTGTTCCAGGCCTGCACGCACAAGCTAAACCCGCAAGCGGAACGGGCACAAATCCCGCGCCCCCTGCGGCCGCAAAGCCTGCGCCGCAAAGCGCGAAGCCCGCTGACAAGACGACTGCGAAACCGGCCGCGCAAACCCCGGCGAAACCGGCTGCAGCGCCTGCTTCCGCACAAAACAAACCCACAGCTCCCGCTGCCAACAAGGCAGCGGCCTCCGGAGCCAAGCCTGGCGTGTCAACAACAAATGCGAAGAGTTCAGCACAAGCTGCAAAGCCCGCGGCGGCACCGGCGTCAAAACCAGAGCAAAAACCGGCACAGAAACACAGCGCCAAGAAATCCACCACGAAGAGCACGAAGCCCGCAGCATCCGCGACGACCTCGGCGTCCGCAGCGGACAAGGAGCCCAAAGTTGCCAAGCGTGATCCTTTCGAAGCGCTTGTGGGCCGTGAACAGGGCGGTGGCAACACAGGTCCTCTCCCGGCCGGCAAGGCGGGACTGCAGGTGAACACCCTGCGTCTGGACGGGATTGTGCGCGCTCCCAATGGGATGATCGCCGTGGTATCCAACCCGCAATCGCGGACATATTTTTTGCGGGAAGGCGATCAGCTGTATGACGGCCGCGTCGAGAAGATTGCCATGGACGGAGTGTCCTTCCATGAAGTTGGAAAGGACGCCTTCGGAAAACCGGTGGAGCGCCAGGTGAATAAACGAATTTACGCCAGTGCAGGAGAACAGCAATGAAGACGAATTGGCCGGCCATGCAAATTGGCTGCCTGATACTTGCGAGCGCGGCGCTGGCGACCAGCCCGTCCGTGGCTCAAACCCAAGAGCCTGCCGGCGCAAGCGCGACGGCATCGGTGATCTCGAGCGTGGCGATCACGCAAGCGGCGCAGCGCGCCAGCGTGCGCGTGGAAGGGGAAGGACCGTTGGAGGTTCATGCCGCTCGCGTGCAGGATCCCGACCGCCTGGTGCTCGATTTCAGCGGCACCAGACTGGCTGTGCACAAGACGGTGATTCCCGGTGTTTCCGCTCCGGTTCGTGGCGTACGCCTTGGGCAGTTCCGGCCTGACGTGGCGCGCGTCGTGATCGACCTCACCGCGGCTTCGCCTTACCGGATTTCTCGCGACGGCCTTGCCGTTGTCGTTTCCTTTGATACGGAAGCGCAAACCCCAGCGGCATCCGCGCCGACGGTGAAGGCGGCTTCTGAGAAGACTCCGGTGGAGCGCCCGGCGTTTCGCTATGATGTCTCCGGACCGCGCAGCGCTGCCCTTCCTTCCGGAAAGCTTCGCAGAATTTCGGCTCCTCGTTTCGCGTTGCCCGGCGAACTGACCCAGCCCTCAGTCGTCCTGGCATCGTTCGGCGGGAGCACCGAACCGGCTCGCCCGACTCCGCAGCAGGCTGCGCAGCAGCAATCCGGAAACGCCGCGTCGACGGTGGCAAACTCACAGGCATCGGTTTCCTCGACTAATGCCAGGTACACCGGCGAACCTATTTCGGTGAACTTGAAAGACGTGGACCTGAAGGACTTCTTTCGATTGATCCACGAGATTAGCGGACTGAACGTTGTGCTCGATCCGGCGGTGCGGGGAAGCCTGACCATCGTGCTCGATGAGGTGCCATGGGATCAGGCCCTCGACATCGTGCTGCAAAACAACGGGCTCGATAAGCAGCTGAGCGGCAATGTGCTGCGTATCGCCACGCGGGACACGCTGAAGAAAGAAGCAGAGACGCAGCGCGATCTAGAGAGAGCGCAGGCCGAAGCCGTTGCGCCGGTCACGGTGACTCGCGTGCTCAGCTACGGCAAGGCTGACAAAATGAAAGACACGCTGAAAAAGTTTATGTCGCAGCGTGGCGATATTCTTTCGGACGACCGTTCCAATCAGCTCATCATTCGCGATATCCCGTCAGTCATCCCCATCATCGACAATTTAATCCGCCAACTGGATCGCAAGTCGCAGCAGGTGGAAATCGAGGCGCGCGTCGTTTCCGCCAGCCGCTCGTTCGCGCAGGACATTGGCGTACAGCTTGCTTTTGCAGGCACCACCACCGGCGGACGCAGCATCGCTGCCGGCGTTCCGGCTATCGGTTCGAGTCCCGTAACGACTTCTCCGATACCGCCTCCGTTCATTGGCACTGGTGGCAGTAGTGGGATGCCTTTCAACGTAAACTTAGGCGCTAATGCCGCCACTAGCGGACTCTTCCTGGGGCATCGGTCGCCGAATTTTGCGGTGGACCTCTTTATAACCGCCGCCGAAGCCAAGGGCGTTGGAAAACTGCTCTCGAAACCGCGTGTCGTTACCCAAAACAACGAAAAAGCGATCATTAAGCAGGGTCAAAAAATCCCCATCCAGACGACGATCAACAATACGATTTCTATCCAATTCATCGATGCGGTCCTCAAGCTGGAAGTGACACCGCAGATCACCGCGGAAGGCACCGTGTTCATGGATGTGTTGGTCGAGAATACGCAAATCGACCAAGGTATTCCGCGCATCCAGGGCGTTCCGGCATTGGACACCCAGTCTGAAGAGACGAAGATTCTTGTGGCGGACGGAGGCACAGTCGTGGTCGGAGGAATCATAATCTCCGCTCAGAACGTCACCACCCAGGAGGTGCCGCTGCTCGGAAGCCTCCCGCTGATTGGCCACCTGTTCAAACGGAACAACGTCTCTATTACATCGAGTGAGTTGCTGTTCTTCCTTACCCCGAGGATTATCCCCGGGTAACATCCAGGCTTCAGAAGCGCTACACTTTCATTGGGAGTGATTCGAGGAGACTGCGGTCTCCTCGAATTGTTTTATGAAGACACCGTTCGTGCAACGAAGGCGGGCATTGCAGGCGCGGATTGCCGAAAAGCACCTTTCCGGCGTGATTTCCATGAATCCTGCGAGCTGGTATTACCTGACCGGGTTCACCGGGGAGGCAGGTGCGCTGTTGTTGTCCGCCAGAGGGTCTTTCCTCGTCACCGATGGCCGCTTTACGGCACAAGCGAAGGAAGAAACTTCGGGTTTGCGGGTGGTTAAGCAAGATGGATCGCTGATGGCGACGGTGGGAAGCCTGTTGCGGAGCCGCTCCCAAAATCGCATCGGGTTCGACGCCAGCCAGCTAACCGTGGCCCAATTTCGCGCCGTACGCAAAGCGGCAGGGCCACGCGTGCGGTGGGTCAGAGCGGACGGCGAGGTAGAAAACGGACGCCAGCGCAAAGATCCCGCGGAAATGGCGCAAATGCGCAAAGCCGCTCTGCTGGCCGGCGACATTCTCACCGCCGCCGTCAAGTTGCTGAAGCTGGGTGTGCGCGAAATCGAAGTCGCAGCCGAGATTGAGTATCAGATGCGCCGCCAGGGAGCTTCGGGGCCGGCCTTCGAGACGATTGTGGCCTTCGGCGCGCGCTCAGCGCACCCCCACGCGCGGCCAACGGAAAGGCGTCTGAGGAAAAATGAATTGGTGGTACTGGACCTGGGTGTTATACTCGGCCACTATTGCAGCGATATTACGCGGACTGTCTTTATGGGGCGTGCTCCTGCGCGTATTCGGCGATGGTATCGCGCGGTCCAGGAAGCGCAAGCGGCTGCAGTGGCCGCAGCCCGGGCGGGCACCAGTTCAGGGGATGTCGATGCTGCTGCCAGAAAGGTTCTGGCGGGTTACCGGCTCGACCATTATTTCGTGCACAGCACCGGACACGGACTCGGACTTGAGGTGCACGAAGACCCCCGGGTGGCGCGTGGACAGAAACACCTCTTGGTTGCAGGGAATGTGATTACGATCGAACCCGGGGTTTACGTGCCGGGCGTCGGAGGAATTCGCATTGAAGACGATGTGGCGGTGCATGCTGAGCGAACGGAAGTGCTCACCCGTATTCCGCGGGACCTCATTGAGATTTGAACAGGCATGAAATCCAAAAAGCCCTCAAAGCCAGGCGCAAATTCGAAGTTCGCCGATACCGAAATCCAGCACATTGAACACCTGCTGAATTTCATGACCGAGCATAACCTCGAGGAGTTTGAGTATTCGCGCGGCGACCTCAAGATACGCCTGAAGAAACCTTCCGCAAACTTGGCAATGGCCACGGCTCGGCAGTTCGCGGCGCCGGAAATTATCATCCCAGGCGCGGCACAAGCTCAGCTGGTCCCTGCGCCCGCGGCTCCTGCGCCGGCGGCGGAAGCACGCCCTAATGAGGATTTGCATGTGGTGAAGTCGCCGATTGTCGGTACGTATTACGAGTCGCCCAGTCCCGGCGCGGAGGCCTTTGTTAAAGTCGGCTCCTACGTGGAAACGGGCCAAACGTTGTGTATCGTCGAGGCCATGAAACTGATGAACGAGATCGAATCCGACATGAGCGGCGAAGTTCTGCGCATCTTCGTGGAAAACGGGCAGCCCGTCGAATACGGCCAGCCCCTCTTCGGCATACATCCAAGCCGCAAGAAATAAGCGGCGCCCATCGACATGTTCCAGAAAATTCTAGTTGCCAATCGCGGGGAAATCGCGCTGCGGGTCATCTGCGCGTGCAAAGAGCTGGGCATTTCCACTGTGGCGATTTACTCCGAGGCGGACCGCAACTCCTTGCACGTGCGATTTGCCGACGAAGCCGTGTGTATCGGCCCGCCACGCAGCAGTGAGAGCTACCTGAATATCCCTCAGGTGATTAGCGCCGCGGAAATCACCAACGTGGACGCCATTCACCCCGGCTATGGTTTTCTTTCGGAGAACGCCAATTTTGCCAAGGTGTGCGAGGCGTCGGAGATTACCTTCATCGGCCCGACCGCCGAAGTCATCGAAATGATGGGAGAGAAGGACCGCGCGCGGCGCGAGGTGAAAGCGGCGGGATTGCCGACGATTCCCGGAAGCGACGGCATTGTGGAAGGGGAAGAGCAGCTTGCGAAGGAGGCTGTGCGAATCGGCTATCCCTTGATCCTCAAGGCCGTAGCCGGCGGCGGCGGCCGCGGTATGCGTGTTGTCCGCAGCCAGAGCGAGTTGCTTTCCTCCTATCAGGCCGCGCGCAGCGAGGCGCAGCAGGCCTTTGGTAATCCGGATGTGTATGCGGAGCGCTTTCTGGAGCATCCGCGACACATAGAGTTTCAGGTGCTTGGCGACCAGCACGGCAAGATCATTCATCTCGGCGAACGGGAATGCAGCATTCAGCGGCGCCACCAGAAACTGATCGAGGAATCGCCGTCCCCGGGAATGGACGCCAAGCGGCGCAAAGAGCTTGGAATGAAGGTCGTGCGCGCGCTGGAAAAAATCGGCTACACCAATGCGGGCACCATTGAATTTTTGATGGACCAGGATGGTTCGCTGTATTTCATCGAGATGAATACGCGCATTCAGGTCGAGCACCCGGTCACGGAGTTGGTTACCGGCGTTGACCTGATTAAAGCCCAGATTCGCATAGCCGCAGGGGAGCGGTTGGAGGATGCCGTCGGCGAAATGCAGTTCTCCGGGCACGCGATCGAATGCCGCATCAATGCCGAGGACCCCGAGACATTCGTTCCTTCCGCGGGACGCATCACAACCTTTCAGGCGCCGGGTGGCACAGGCGTGCGGGTGGACTCCGCGGCTTATGCCGACGCGGTGATTCCGCCGTACTACGATTCGATGATCGCAAAATTGATCGTCAAGGGCCGCGACCGCGCCGAGGCCATCGGTCGGATGAAGCGGGCCTTAGAGATGTTTGTCATCGAGGGTATCAAGACGTCGATCCCACTGCATCGCCGGATCGTTGCCGACGCCGATTTTGCGGCCGGAAAAATCGACACGCATTTCATTGAGCGGTTGCTGGGGACGAACGGGAAATAGCATTATGCGTCTTGTCCTGCCCAAGCTGTATGTGATACTAGACGCAACATTGCTCAACAATTCTCCACATGATTGCGCTCGGGAACTTGCGGCCGCTGGTGTCCGGTTGCTGCAGTATCGAGACAAGTCCGCCTCCGCGCGCGATTTAATGAAGACCTCTCGCGAACTTGTCTCTTCGCTGGGCGGCCACGGCTCTTCGTTGATTGTGAATGACCGGCCCGATGTAGCCGCGCTTGCTGGAGCAGCGGGCGTGCACGTCGGCCAAGAGGATTTGGAGCCGGAGCAGGCTCGTGCCGTAGTGGGGAAAGATATGTGGGTTGGAGCCTCTACACATAATCTGGCGCAATTTCGCCGCGCGGCTGCGACTTCGGCAGACTACATTGCAGTCGGTCCCATATTCGCCACTACTTCCAAAGCGAATCCTGATCCCGTGGTGGGGCTGGATCTGATCCGCCAGGTTCGCCCGCTCACCGATAAGCCGATTGTCGCGATCGGCGGCATCACGCTGGAGCGCGCGGCTTCGGTCATTGCCGCCGGTGCAGACAGTGTTGCTGTAATCCGCGATGTCGTGTGCTCCGCAAATCCGGGCGAGCAAGCGCGGCGCTTTCTTGAAACGCTCGGCACGGCGAATCACGCCGCTGCGGTCTGAGGATTTCGCGAATGGCGGACACCACGCAAGCCATCCACGTGCCAGCCGCCGCTAATCAAGAGACGGGTTTCGTCCGTGCCATTGGGCTCTTCGACGGCACGATGATCGTCGTCGGATCCATGATTGGCTCCGGCATTTTCATTGTGGCGGCTGGGATCTCACGTCAGACGGGCTCACCGGGTGGATTGCTGCTCACCTGGATTCTTACGGGACTCCTCACGGTTTTCGCAGCGATTTCCTATGGTGAGTTGGCGGGTATGTTTCCGCATGCCGGCGGCCAATATGTTTACCTGCGGGAAGCGTATTCGCCCCTTTGGGGTTTCCTTTACGGCTGGACACTGTTCCTGGTAATTCAAACGGGGACGATCGCAGCGGTCGCGGTTGGCTTCGCGCGCTATCTGGGCGTGCTCTTTCCCGCAATTTCGCCCACGGCTTGGATCATCCCGCCGATTGCACTCACGTCTAAGTACGCCGTAAGCCTGTCGGTGCAGCAACTCGTCGGGATATTAATGATTGTCTTTCTCACGTTCCTCAATACGCAGGGCGTGCGCATCGGCAAGCTCATCCAGAATATTTTCACCAGCGCCAAGACGCTTGCTCTGCTCGGCCTGATCTTTGTATGTGTCTTTATTGGCCGTAATGCCGCCGCTATTTCCGATAACTTCGGCCACTTCTGGGCCATTCGTGGAGCGCAACCGCTTGAACCCGGAGCAAGTTTTCTGCGCGGCCTTGTCCCAACGGTGACGGCCGCTTCGGGCGCATTCGGGCTCTTCGTCGCTTACGGTGTGGCGCAAGTAGGCTCGCTGTTTTCCGCTGACGCCTGGAACAACATTGGCTTCACCGCCGCAGAGGTGAAGAATCCTAAGCGCGACGTTGCGCTCTCGATGGCCTTTGGCACACTGATCGTGATCACTTTGTATTGCTTGGCCAATCTTGCTTACCTCTGCGCGCTTCCACTCGCGCAAATTCAGAACGCCCCAGACAACCGCGTCGCCAGCGCGGCGCTCGCTGCCGTTTTCGGACCTGCAGGCGCGGCTATCATGGCCGTGGCCATCATCATTTCCACGTTTGGCTGCAACAACGGGCTAATTTTGGCGGGTGCCCGGGTCTGCTATGCAATGGCGCGCGACGGGCTCTTTTTCAAGTCGACGGGTAAGCTGAACGAGAAGGGCGTTCCAGGCAGCGCGCTGATCTATCAAGGCATCTGGATCACTGTACTCATCCTGCTGCGTACACGCCGGGTTAGCGGAGCGGGCGAGGTTAGCTACGGCAACCTGTACAGTGACTTGCTCGATTACGTCGTGTTTTCGGCACTGCTGTTCTATATGCTGACAATTGCCGGAATTTTTGCGTTACGAAGAAAGCGGCCAGACGCGGAACGGCCCTACAAAGCGCCTGGCTATCCTTTCGTCCCGCTGCTGTATATAGTGGCAGCGACGGCTATCATGTTTGTGTTGCTGCTGTATCAAACGCAGACGGCCGGCCGGGGCCTGGTAATCGTGCTGGTGGGTGTTCCCGTGTACCTGCTTTGGTCGCGCCGCTCGGCGGCAGCGAAACACGCGGCGTAACATAAATTTGTGAGGGCGCCAAACGCGCCCTGCGAGGTGCTTCCCTCATGGCAACAAGGTCAAACGAACTCGATACGACCGGAGCCAGTGATCCGAGAAGTTGGCTCTTCGTCAAAAAGCCGATGAGCATGCTGCTCTCGGAAGCGGGTGATACCGGCGAGCACAGCCTGAAGCGCACCTTAGGCGCCACTCAGTTGACGGCTCTTGGCGTCGGCGCCATCATCGGCGCGGGCATCTTTGTGCTGTCGGGTCTCGGCGCGCATTATGCAGGCCCCGCGCTCATGCTCTCTTTTGTGCTCTCTGGCCTGGGTTGCGCCTTCGCGGGCCTTTGTTACGCCGAGTTTGCCGCGATGATTCCCCTGGCCGGCAGCGCCTACACGTACGCTTACGCTACCCTCGGCGAGCTTTTGGCCTGGATCATCGGCTGGGACCTCACTCTGGAGTACGCCATGGGCGCCAGCACAGTTTCCTCCGGCTGGTCCAACCACTTCATCGAGCTTCTGAATATCTTCCATATCAAGATGCCCCTTTGGTTGGCCTACGATCACTGGACCGGGTTGAACACGGCGATGAAAGTCATTGCCCGCCAGATGGCGCAAAGTTCTGACGCGACGCTGCAACCGGGAACGCAGGCGTTCCTTGACAAGGTTAACGCCATCATGACGGCGCAATCGCCGGAATTAGTTCAGCGCGCGCACGGGCTACTAAATGCGCCTACAATTTTTGGCTCGGAGATAGGATTCAATCTTCCCGCATTCGTAATTGCCCTGGTCATAACCGCGATCCTGGTCATTGGCATAAAAGAGAGCGCGCGCTTCAATGCAGGCATTGTGGCTATTAAAGTGGGAGTGGTTCTGTTTGTCATCGGCCTGGGCATCCATTACGTAAACTTCTCCAATTGGGGGCACGACTGGTCGACGTTTGCTCCGAATGGGACAACCGGAATTTTGAAGGCTGCTGGGTACATCTTTTTTGCCTACATCGGCTTTGACGCTGTGTCGACCACAGCTCAGGAATGCAAGAAGCCGCAGCGGGACTTGCCCATTGGGATTATGGCCTCACTTCTGATCTGCACTGTCCTCTATATTCTCGTCGCCGGTGTGCTGAACGGGATGGTTCGCTGGCAGGACGTGAACATTGAAGCCCCGATTGCGGAAGCATTCCTGGACCGTGGTTTGTCGCTGGCGTCGCATGTCGTCACCCTTGGAGCGTTAGCCGGTTTGACGAGCGTTATGTTAGTCATGCTTCTCGGCCAGACGCGGGTGCTGTACGCCATGGCCAACGACGGCCTGCTTCCTAAGAAATTCTTTGGCGCGGTGCATCCCAAGTTCCGCACGCCGTACAAAAACACCATTCTCGTCGGCATCCTCGCCGCCATCGTCGGTAGCGTGACGCCAATCCAAATAATCGGAAACATGGTGAACATCGGCACGCTCCTGGCGTTCGTCATCGTGTGCATTGCCGTCATGGTGTTGCGGCGTACGAACCCGCAGCAGCCGCGGCCATTTCGTACTCCATGGGTGCCGATCGTTCCGATTTTGGGAATCCTCATTAACGGTCTGATGATGTGCAGTCTCGGCTGGCAAAACTGGTTGCGCCTGATCATCTGGCTCGTCATCGGCCTGATCGTTTATTTCACTTACAGCCGCTATCACAGCCGCGTGCGTAGCGCCCTTGTGAAGTAGAGAACCTCAACTAGGGCGTCTGACGTTATTTCGGCACGTGCTCGGCTCGAAGCGCAGCCTTAGGGTAAAGTAGTCTTTCACTCTAAGGCTGGCCTGTGACTGTTGCTTCACATTTCCGGAACATCTGGAGCCGCATCTCGCGCCTCGATCTCGTGGCCCTATTGCTGGGGCTTGCCGGTGGACTCGCCTACCTATTCGAAGCCGAAGGCCGCATCTTCAACTATCTGAAATTTGTCGCGCTGCTCGCCGCCGTCTATCTTCTCTATCGCTTGCTCGCCTGGGGAAGAAGCCGCCTGCTCTGGAGTCTGCGCAATCGCCTCATCGTTGCGGGGCTCTTCATAGCGGTCGTTCCAATTTTGTTGCTGGTGCTTCTTGCCGTCCGCTCCGCCGGCGTTCTTTATTCGCAGCTCGCCGCTTATCTTCTCTACGAAGACGTGCAGCGCCGCAAAGACATGCTTGCCGACATTGCGGAGCACATCGCCGCTGCCCACGGCACTCTTCCAGCCGGCCGCGTTAGTGAAGCTGAATCGGAGGGCATCCTTGCCGCGCAATCGCATTCCGTGCACGACCGCGAGCTTCCCGGCCTGGCCATCGAATTCTCCAGCGACCCCACGCTACTGCGAAAAATCGCCCCCAACGGTAAGTTCTTCGCCGGCCTGCTGCAGCAAGGTGAAGCTCTTTCGATCTTCGCCATCCAAGCCATGGAAGAGCGCAAAGGCGTTCGCGTCGTCACGCTGCGTGTGCCGGTGACGTCGGATTTCCTCGCCACCATTGCGCCCGATCTCGGCACGATTCAGCTCAATTTAATGCAACGCTATGCCGGCGGCGCTCACCCGGGGGTGCTCTACACCACGAACGGAGCGCAGTACGAAACAACCCTTCGCATCGTGGCGCGCAACCGCTTTCTCCAGCCCGCGCTGCTTTGGCTCGATTCCCCGGTCGACGTGGTCTCCCGCCTGGACTCCGTCTATCTCGCAGCAGACGGGCGCGTCGATCCCGTGCATCCGGTGCTCGCCGTCTTCAACGCGCGACCCTCGCAGTTGAGCAGCCGCATGTTCAGTTCACTCGGCGAACTGCGCAACACCTATCTCATTGCTTTCATTCTGATCGTCATCGCCTTTTTCGTGATTGAGGCCGGTGCTCTGATCACCGGCCTGGTTCTCACCCGCCAGATCACCAAAACGGTCGATGAGCTGTATCGCGCCACCCAGTTTGTCCAGTCCGGCGATTTTTCCCACCGCGTGCGCATTGAGCGCCGCGATCAGTTGGGCGTTCTTGGCGAGTCCTTCAACGACATGATCGGTTCGGTCAGCACGCTGATTCAGGAACAGCAGCAGCGCCAGCGCCTGGAAAACGAAATTTCCATCGCGCGCGAAGTGCAGGACCAGCTTTTTCCCAGGACTTTGCCGAAAGTGCCTGGCGTTGAAATCGAAGCCATCTGCAAAGCCGCGCGCGCCGTCAGCGGCGACTACTACGATTTCATTCAGCTCAGTCCCACGCATTTGGCCATCGCCATCGCCGATATTTCCGGCAAAGGAATTTCTGCGGCGCTCTTGATGGCCAGCCTGCAAGCCGCGCTGCGCAGCCAGGTGCTGGTGGGCGGTAGCGAGCACATGAGCACCGCCGAGCTCGTCTCCCGGCTCAACAAGCATCTGGTGCGCAACACCGGCGACGATCGCTTCGCGACCTTCTTCATCGCCGTCTACGACAGTGCCACGCGCAATCTGCGCTACACCAACGCCGGCCATCTTCCCTCATTCCTCATTTGCAAGGATTCCGCACTGCATCTCGACAAGGGAGGCATGGTCCTAGGTATCGTTGAGGACTACCCGTATGAGGAAGGCTCCGTGATAGTGGCGCCAGATTCGCTTCTCGTGGGCTACAGCGACGGTTTGGTTGAACCCGAAAATGTGTATGGCGAAGAGTTCGGTATTCGCCGCTTGCAGCAAGCCGCCGTCCACGTGCAGGGTGCGTCCCCGCAAGTTGTCGCCGAGTCCCTGATGACCGCAGCCGAAGAATGGGCCGGCACCCCGGAGCAAGCTGACGACATGACCGTAATCGTCGCCCGCTTGCGGTAGCTGCCGAGTTAAAATCGCAGAGGAAAATCCCGATGAGATCGTTAACGCGGATATTGCTGCTTTCCAGCGTCATCTCATTTCCCATCGTTTCGCTTTTCTCTGCGGACGACCGCGTTCCCATCCTATCGCTTGACTTGCGGGCCCTCGGCTATCTCCCACCAGTCGCCCAAAGGGATCTTCGCTACCACAATTTCCTGCGCGGTGCTGTCACATTTCTCGATGATCAGACCCTCGCTGTGTCTTTCTTCAAGAAGAACGAGCACCCGGGCCTTTCCCGGCGAGGCGGGACTCCGGGCAGCGCGGTTGTGTTCCATACCGTTTTTCTTGATCCCCCGACTGGACGCGTGCGCGACCAACGAACTTGGGGAAATGCCGCAAATGCGGCCGCGCTGCAAGCGTTTCACGACGGAAGTTTCTTCGTTCAGGACGGCGAGTGGGTACGGCTGTATTCCAATCAACTCCAAGAAACTCTAAAGAAGAACATGGATGTGCAGGGAGACATCCCGCCTCGTTTTACGGTGTCCTCGAGCGGTCGCGCCCTTTACGAATTTCAAGAAGCCTACGACGCGAAGCGTGGCTGGCTCACAAGAATCGATGTGCTTGACCCCGCTTCCCTCGTTTCAAGGCAATTCAAAGTAACACCAGGTCATCGAGAGGACACTGTTTCCGATACGCAAGTTGTCTATTCGCTTGCCGCGGCCGTCGAAGTTCCTTTACGCCCGTTCATTTACAAAGCCGATGATTCCGCGCCGGCCAAATCGCCCCAACTATTTGAGCCAACCAGCGACTTGGCCAAAGATATCGCCGAGTCGCGCTGCAAGTCTGCCACTTTTGTGAGCAACTCTGTATTGGCCGTGACCGGCGACTGCGCGCATCTCATGCTTATCGCGGCTGGCCGAAAGATTGCTGACCTCTACGCTCCGGAGTATCGCTTTGGAGGAGAGATTCAACCCTCGCGCGACGGCCAGCGTTTCGCGTTTGCTCGCGTTAAAGCCAAGGATTCGCCTGCGCACGTCAGAAATATCGAGCTCTGCGTATATGACCTGACGGACAAGAAGATCATCTTCTCTTTACCCATAATCCCGCCGCCTCAACATAAGCTGGCCTTCGGGCTCTCGCCAGATGGCTCCCTTCTCGGTGCGCAGACCGATGGTCTACTTCGCGTATGGCATCTCTCTTTCCAACATTGAAACCTATGTTTGTCGATTCGCCTCTAATGGCTCCAGGACTCTGCGTTACCTGCGTTATACTGGCATGCTTTCCCGCGCATCCTTTGAGGAGAGGAATGTCCCTTCGCAATCGTGTTGCACTGATTACCGGTGGCAGCCGCGGCATCGGACGCGGCATCGCCGTGCGCCTGGCCAAGGACGGCGCGCGCGTGGCCATTGCTTACCGCACGAATAAAGCCGCCGCGCAGCAAACGCTTCTCCAATTGCAAGCCAATGGCGCCGATTGTGTCGCCGTGGAGACCGACGTAACGGACGCCGCTCGCGCCGAGCAGCTTCTGCGCACCGTAGTCGAACGCTTCGGGCGGATCGATGTCATGGTAAACAACGTCGGAGATTTCCGTTGGGGCACGCTCGCCGAATCTTCCCTTGAGGACTGGCAAAATATTTTTTCCTCGAACCTTATGACCGTGTTGTACACCAGCCGCGCCGCCCTGCCGCACATGCGCCGCGGTCGCTGGGGACGCATCATCAACCTGGGTGCTGTGGGCGCCGAGCGCGCTTTCGGACAAGCCAAGATTTCCGCTTACGCCGCGGCCAAAGCCGCCGTCGTCGCGCTCTCCCGCTCGCTCGCTCTCGAAGAAGCCAAGAACGGTATCACCGTCAATGTCGTTAATCCGTCGAGTATCGACGAGAAGGAATTGACGCGCGAAGAAGCGCGCCGCATCCGCGATGCGCGTTTCCCCATCGGCCGCCCGCCTACTGTGGAAGACGTCGCCGCCGCCGTCGCCTTTTTTGCATCGGAAGAAGCTGAATACGTTACCGGCCAAGTCGTCAACGTCAGCGGCGGCTGGATGCTCTAATAGTTTTGTGTGTCATCCTAGGGATCCGGCGCCTTCGCCTTTCGGTGTCATCCTGAGGTCTGACGCCGTTTGCTGGGCCGAAGGATCTCCATCGCCGGATTGGCAAGGCCAAGCACGTGTAGCGGCCGCGGACTGTCGCGGGCGCTTTTGACTTAATCCACGGTTAGTCTATTGATGCCATGAAAGCTCTCACCGCTGCCGAGATGCGCGAGGTCGATCGCTTAACCAGCGAGCGCTACGGTATCCCCAGCCTTCAGCTCATGGAGGCCGCGGGCAGCCGCGTGGCGGACGCTTGTCATAGCACCATTCAGAGCCCCACGACCCCGCCCAGTAAAATCGCCGTTCTCTGCGGCAAAGGCAATAATGGCGGCGACGGCCTTGTTGCCGCGCGGCACTTGCAATCTCTCGGAGCGCAGGTAAAGGTCTATTTGTTTTCTGAACCGCGAGATTTGCGCGGCGACGCCGCCACAAATCTTCAGCGCTGGACCGCGACGGGCAATCACGTCACTTCCATTACCGACGAGGCCGCCTGGGAGACCTCATGGCCCGAAATCTCCAAGGCCCAAATCATCCTCGACGCCATTTTCGGAACCGGCTTCCGCGGAACGGTTACCGGCGTTATCGCCAAAGTAATCTCGGCCATCAACGGCCACTCAAAAAATGCAACCGCCGCTCTCCCCGCTCTGATTCTTGCCCTCGATACGCCCTCCGGTCTGCCTTCTGATGGCCAGCCCGCGGAAAGTCCCGTTCTGTACGCGCACAAAACCGTAACCTTCACTGCGCCCAAGCCTGGTCAGCTGATCTCGCGCGATTCCGTCGCCGTTGGCAGGCTCGAAGTCGCCAGCATCGGTTCCCCTTCTTCGCTGATCGAAGAAATCGGCCAAGGCTCTTTGCGCTGGGTCGAGCCGCAAGAGTTCGCTGCACTGCCGCTCGTTCGCACCGTTGATTCACACAAAGGTTTGTACGGGCATGCCCTTGTAGTCGCCGGCTCACTCGGGAAATCCGGCGCCGCCGTAATGGCAGGCTACGCCGCGCTTCGCGCCGGGGCAGGCTTGGTCACCATAGCAACGCCGGATGTTGTGCTCCCCATCGTAGCTTCCGCGCATCCCGAAATCATGACCGAACCGCTCGCCGCTACATCGGAGGGCACCGTCGCGCTGCAAAATCTCGCGCATCAGCGCTTCGATCGTCTCGAAGAAAACAAAACCGTTCTAGCCGTCGGTCCCGGCCTTGGACTTTATCCCGAGACGCAAGAGTTCATCCGCAAGCTCGCCCTGCAAACCGAGCTTCCCTTGATCCTGGACGCCGACGGCCTAAACGCATTCGCCGGAAATGCGGATGTCCTGCGCGATCGCAAAACCAAATTCGTGGCGATTACCCCGCATCCCGGCGAAATGGCCCGCCTTCTGATGCGCTCAACGAAGGACGTGCAGGAAGATCGCGTTAAGACCGCGCAGGACGCCGCGCGCCGCTGGAACGTTCACGTCATCCTCAAAGGCTCGCACACCATCATCGCTGCTCCCGATGGCCAAATTTTCATCAACACCTCCGGCAATCCCGGCCTGGCAAAAGGCGGCTCCGGTGACATCCTGACGGGAGTGCTTGCCGCGCTCACCGCGCAATTCAAAACCGATGACTGGGCGCGCATCCTGGCGCTCGGCGTCTACTTGCACGGCAAAGCCGCCGAACTCGCGACGAAAGATACCGACGAGTCCGGCCTGCTCGCCACGGAAGTTGCCGCCTCCGTTCCCCACGCGCGCCACCGGCTGCTTCAGGAGCTGCAAACGCGTGAGTGAAGAAATCATTACGCACTCGGCGGAAGAGACCACCCAGTGGGGCAGGGAATTCGCCAAACGCCTGAAGCCTCCCATACTCGTGCTGCTCACCGGAGATCTCGGCAGCGGGAAAACCACGCTCACCAAAGGCATCGTCGCCGGAATTGGCGCCGCCGCCGAAGACGAAGTCACCAGCCCTACCTTCACGCTAGTTCATGTCTATGGCGCTGCCGATGCCGCCAAGGTCTACCACGCCGACCTCTACCGCATTACAAGTTTCCACGATTTCGAGACACTCGGCCTGGAAGACGTTTTTGCCAAACCCGCCGTGGTGATCCTCGAATGGTCCGAGCGCTTCCCGCTGTGGTCCCCCTGGCCCCAGCTCCGCCTCAAGCTGGAGCACCTTGGTGGCGACGCCCGCCGCATAACGGTAGCCCCCCAATAGGGCAAGCTCCCGTATATGCCGGCGTCTGGCGGCCAACCGAAAGCGGTGGCCTATCCCGGTCGTTCTCCGCTTACTCTCTCGCTACCACCCCGCCGCCAATCCTTGCCCCTTACCCCTGCGGCTGTTAGCTTAAAAAAAGCCCCCTCCGGCGAGATCATGGTCAACAGCATTCTTACGCCCAGCGCGACCGAAGCGGCCCGGATCGAACTCAAGAGCTACAACACCGCGATCCCTATGGGCTCGCTGGCCATCGGCGTGGACAACATCCACCACGATGTGTTCTTGAGCCCCAGGTTCGTCCAGACCGCGCGCGACTATCTATTTGATCTCATCCGCCAGCACACCAAAGGCTCCTACGTCGCTGGCACGGAGCTGCGCGCCGTCAAGGGCCCAGATCACACGACTTTCCGCAAGCTGCTCACCGATTTCATGCAGAGCGCGGTGACCCAGGCAAAATTTCACAAGAACGTCGAGATCGACCTGCTTTTTCGCCTCGCGTTGCTGAAATTTCTCACCCTCGAAATCGGCAATCAATTTGCCAATCTCATTCTCGAAGGCAAGGAATGGGTTCGCCAGCGTGGCGAGCATTTCGAGCGCAGCCAGGAGGCCCATGTCATTAAGGCAAAGCTCTCCGAACTGCAGACTTCGCGTCGCAGGGTGATTCGCGTTGTCGGCCAGCAGGTCGCGCAGATGGTCGCCGACGCGGAGGAGAACGTCGTCTGCAAGACCCGCCGCGCGCTCTTTGGCGAGGACTTCTCACCGTTTTACGACCTGCTGAAGAACCGGCTGATCTTTCTCGATGGCGGCAAAGATGACCGGTTTTTTCTCGAGAACTACATTCTGCTCGGCAACTACGTGCGCGACCCCGACCGCTTCGAGGTCATGGACGCGCTCTTTCACGAATTTTTGCGTGAAGCCGGCCTGGCCATCAGCGAAGATCCGGCGTATGCCGAAGCCAACCAGGCGCATGGCGCGCTGCTCGAGCAAGCGCAAGGGATGCGCAATGAAATCGGTAACCTCGAGGAACAGCGCGAGAATCTCCGCAAACGGCTTGACCGCGGCGCTTTTCTCAACAAGATTCTCAGCTCCTCCAGCGATTCCGATTTGAAAGCGTCTCTCCATGACGTGGAACTGCGCCTCAAGCATCAGGAATACAAACTCGAAGAGCTTGGCCCGCAGATCGACGAAGCCAAGCAAAAGATCGATTTCCTGGCCAAGGATCACAAAGGCCGCATCGACGATTATCTGAACGAGCCGGAAAACGCGCAGCGCCTCTTCGATCCCTTGTTTTCGGAAGCCAACCGCTCGTTGCGCGCGCAGATGCTGGGCCGGCTGCTGGAGCGTCTCGAGCAGCAGGAAATTCTGCATCACGTTCTAGCCAGTTACGAGATTCGCCCTATCGCCCAGGATTACAGCCCGCCGGTCCATCTGCAGCAGCTTCGCAAAGCCCTCGTTTCCAAAGAGGAAATGAAGCGCGTCGAGCATGTGCTGAAGCAAGTCCCTGCGCGCAAACTTTCCTTAAAGCCAATCGAGGACCTTGCGCGGAAAATTCATCGCTATTCCCGCGAAGAGACGCAGGCGATTGTTTTGCGTTTTGCCGTGGATTTCCTGCGCCTCCGCCGCGAGCTGCGTGATGCCGACCATCTCAGCACTTGCATGGAGCGCATCAATCTGGTCACCACGGAACACGCCCGCGAACTCTCTCGACTCAACAATCGGCTCTACGAATGCGTTTTGCAGGACGAGGCGAAGCCCCAGCAGGATCAAGTCGTCTCTCACGTCATCATCAAAGCGGACGTGCGCGGCTCCACAAAAATGACTCAGGACCTTCTCTCTCGCGGCCTGAGTCCTGCTTCTCACTTCAGTTTGAATTTACACGAGCCGGTCAAAAAGCTGCTGGATCGCTTCAACGCCAAGAAAGTTTTTATCGAAGGCGATGCGGTCATTCTCGCCATTTTCGAGACGGAATCGAATCTTGCCTATGTCCGCGCCGTTGCAAAGGCCTGTATCCTCTCGCGCCAGATTCTGATCGTTTGCAATTCCTACAACGACCGCGCGGCCACCAGCGATCTCCCTGCGCTGGAACTTGGAATCGGCGTCGCCTTCCAAGGGTCGGCGCCCAGTTACTGGGCCGACGGCGATTCCCGCATCATGATCTCCAAGGCCCTCAATCTCTCCGACCGTCTCTCCGGCTGCGCCAAACTCGCCAAGCGTCTGCTCGGCGCGCAGAAGACGCATTTTTCCGTCTTTCAATTTCTCAACACCATGGAAGGCGCTTCCGCCGAAGAGCTCGACGAATTTCTGGTTCGCTTCAATATGAATGGCATCGAATTAAATGAAGAAGGTTTCCAGAAACTGTCGGAGGAAATTTCGCTCGACTCCATCGAGACCAAGCTGGATATGCCCTGGGGCAAAGAAAGCGTCAGATTGTACTTTGGCGAAGTTCCCCTCGGCGACTCCGTCGAGCTCCTCGTTCTACGCAAAGGCCTCGCCCGCCAGCTTCTTCCGGACGGAAAGATCGGCATGCACTCGTCGCATCCCTACTACGAGGTGTGCACCAGCCCCGCCCTCTATGACCTGGTCGCTGCCTTGATTCGCACCCAGCGCGCTGCAGTAGAGACCACTCCCGCCTAGCTAGGAGAACAAGCTTCAGCCTGTGTGCCGATGCACACAACGAAACAATTCGAGATCACCGCAAGATACCTGCAACGCTTTCCACGTTTTTGTTGTGATGAACGCTGTCCCGCGAATTCTCGTCGTCCTTTTGCGCCCAATCGTTACCATCTCGTCCGCTCCCTCCGACGAAATCGTTTTTCTTCACCTGCTATACTTCCCCCGGAGGCGAAAGGGGTCCGGTGACTTCCCCGGCCTTCAAAGCCGGCGATTCGGTCCTTAGCGGACCGAATGGTGGATTCGACTTCCACACGCCTCCGCCACGCCGTACGCATTTTCAAGAGGTTCGGACGTGTTCGGTTGGCAGCCCCAACACGCGCTGCTCGACATTCCTCCGGCATCCAGTCATTGGTGCGCCCGGGCTATTCTGTCAGGGATGTGCCCGGTCTGTACCCCTTGCTCTCCACACCCCCCTTCCCCCTGTTTTTTACAAGTGTTGATTCTGAAGGGAGTTAAAGTGTTTTATTTTCATACATTTTTATAAGTGTTGATTCTAGAGGACTTGCAGTGCACTGGAAATTGCGTGGATTGTGGATTATCGACCAGACGCCATTCGGGAGAGTGGCGTTCCCGTGGACTAAAAGCAAAAACGCCAGCAAGGGTGTGCTGGCGTTACCGGCGCTGGGCCTAATATTTACCAGTCTTATAGTACGCAGGGGGTAATCGTTTGTCAAGGTAAAAAAATGTCCCTTGGTTTATCTCGATTAAAATGTCGCCTTGGCCGGCATGGAGATTACGCCGCCAATCCTCAACTCCGCGGTTGCGGCGGCGGTTTGGGCGAATGCGATACAAGCGAAACGCTTAGAATCGAAAGAAGAGACACGCGGATTGCACGATCCATGATGGGGATCCTCCTCGCAGCTTGAAATGTAGAGGGGTCAGTTCTTTTCGAGCATCACTTCTGTGGACTTGATCACGGCGGACACAGTATCCCCAACTTTAAGCTTCATGTCGTCCGCACTGCGCTTGGTTATCACGCTTTCGATCATATTGTTGCCCACACTCACAACCACATGAGCCATGACGCCGCCGAACTGGATTTCGACAACTTTTCCCTCAAGCCGGTTTCGCGCGGAAAGAGTCATGCCGCAGAGGATACGCCCGGCCACCCAGGGAGTCCATACATATTACTTTGGTTTCGGGAATCCGCGTAAATCCGTCTAATGGGTAATCGGATTAAGTCGGTTTGACATAGCGATACGAACCGTATTGAATGATGTTACCTCTCTGAGGCTTCATCATGCACTCTATCCCGACATTCCATTTGCCGACGAACTTCCGCGAAAGTGTGCTTCCCGCAAAAAGATCAACTTGGCTCTGTTTCTTCGCCACTCTTTTTATGATTTTGGCCGGTGCATCGCCGGTGCGCGCGCAGGTTGCCGCGAGCGTCACGGGTACCGTCACCGATCCGTCGGGCGCGCCAATTTTCGCGGCCACGGTGACTGCGAAGAATCTCGAAACCGCCGCGGTCCGAATCGCGACCACAGACGATGCCGGCCGCTATCTGCTCTTATCGCTCCCCGTCGGGCAGTACGAGCGATATCTCCGGAATTGTCGGCGAGCAGCAGGTCAAGCAGCTTCCGCTCAACGGCCGCAGCTTTGATCTGCTGCTGCCGCTCAATCCGGGCATCGTCAATTTCACGTCGCAGAAGACAGGCGGCACTGGCGTCTCCAATTCGTCGGCTGGCAACAACTTCGCCGTGTCAGGCAATCGCCCGCAGCAAAATCTGTTTCTGCTCAACGGCGTCGAATACACCGGCGCAGCGGAGAACAATATGCAGCCGGGCGGAACCAGCGGCATGCTCCTCGGCGTCGATGCTGTCCGCGAATTCAACGTGCAACGCGACTCTTACAGCGCCGAATTCGGCAAGCATCCCGGCGGGCAAGTCATCATCGTCACGCAATCCGGCAGCAATCAGTGGCACGGCGGCGTTTTTGAATTCTTGCGCAACAATGCTCTCGATGCTCCCAACTTCTTCGACCAAGGCTCCGCTCCGCCTTTCCAGCGCAATCAGTTTGGTGGCTCGGCTGGTGGTCCTCTTCGCACCGACAAGACCTTTCTCTTCGCCAACTACGAAGGCTTTCGCCAGCACCTGCACCAAACCTCCGCCGCCTTTGTCCCTGACGCAGCCTCTCGCGGTGCCGCTGTTCCTAGCGTTCAGGCGCTGCTCAACCTTTGGCCCACACCTCCGGCCGGCGCCCCTGATTTTAACGGCATCGCGCAAGTGTTCAGCAGCCCGTTACAAACCATTCGGGAAGATTTTGGTACTGCCCGCGTCGACCACGTCTTTTCGCCGAAAGACTCGCTCGCTGCGATCTACACGATTGATGATGGCGATGACTTCACCGCCACGCCACTCAATCCCTTCAGCGCCGACGTCGTTACTTTGCGCGAGCAAGTTGTCAGCCTCGAAGGAACGCACATTTTTTCCGCGGCAGTGCTGAACACCGTTCGCATGGGGTTTTCCCGCGCCGGCTACTTCTTCACCGGAGAGCCGACGCCCGGTACTCCCGCCGCCAGCGTTCCTGGCTTCCTCCTCGGCCGCCCTGTCGGCGCCGTTGTAGTCGGCGGTAGCGCCGCTTCCAATCCACAAGCTTCCATCGGTCTCGCCGGAAGCAATAACGGCAGCGATCTGCGGATCGCGCGGAATCTCTTCACCTACGAAGATCGGGTCACGCTAACCCATGGCCGGCATCAACTCAGTTTGGGCGCATGGCTGCAGCGTTTTCAGTCCAACGAAACCATCGCGCTCAGCCAATTCGGCCAAGCCACTTTCTCCAGCCTCTCGCAATTTTTGAGCGGCACAGTGAGTACATTCCTTTTTGATCCGACTCCCACGCAAATGTACTGGCGCTCCCTGTTCGGTGCCTGGTACGCGGAAGACGTCCTCCGTCTCAGTCCCAAGCTCACGCTATTGCTTGGCCTCCGCGCCGAATCCTCTACCGGCTGGAACGAGGACCACGGGCGCGCCGCCAACTACACATTCGGCAACGGCGTGATCTCCAGCCAGCCGCATATCGGAACGGCGCTGTTCACAGCGAACAACGCGATATTTCTCCCACAGCCGCGTATCGGTATCGCGTGGAGTCCATTCGACACAAGGACCGTCGTCCGCGCCGGCTTCGGCATGTACAACGATCTGCAAGACGCGCTCGGCTACCGCACCGACCAGAACGCGCCGTTCAATCCGACCTACAGCCTGGCATCGCTGCCCGTTTCCAAGCTTCCCATCGATCCCGCCGCACCCGTTCCCACCGGCGCCAAGCTCGTACCCGGGGGTGTTCAACCGGACATGCAAACGCCCACGTTGATCTCCTGGTCGCTCCGCGTCGAACGCCAACTCTCTCCTAACACGGCGCTCACGGTCGGCTACGTGGGGTCGCATGGCTATCACGAAATCGTCGGGGTCGACGCCAACGAGCCGGTTCCCACGATCTGTCCGGCGTCTCCGTGTCCTGCTACCTACCCGAGCACCTTTCCCGCTGGCTTGGCCAACACGCCCGTTCCCGCCGGCACCTACTACATTCCCGCGGGAACGCCGCGAGCCAACCCCGCTTTGGCAAACACGTGGACCTGGTTCTCGCGCGGCGACAGTTCTTACCACGCGTTGCAAGTGGACCTGCGCCGACGCTTTAGCCGGGGCTTGTCCCTGCGCGGCGTTTATACCCTTTCTAAGGTTCTCGACGACGGCGACTCCGTCAATCAGACCACTGCGGGCAATGCACCCGGCCTTGTCTCCAATCCCTTCAATTTGCGCGCAGACAAAGGGCTTGGAACATTCGATGTGAGAAACGCGGCGGTTATCAATGCGCTTTACGCTTTGCCGTTGGGGCAAGGGCAGCCGCTAGCAAGCGACCTGCAAGGCTGGAGCGGCAAATTAGTAAGCGGCTGGTCGGTCGCCAGTATTCTCACCATACAATCTGGCTTTCCGTTTACGCCGCAGCTCAGCTACAACCCTTCCAACAACGGCGACACGCGAAATCCTGTTCGCCCTTTCCTGAATCCCAATTTCTCCGGGCGGGTGGTCACCGGCAATCCCAGTCAATGGTTCAATCCCGCCGCGTTCCTCGCGCCACCCGCCAACAGCGGCTTTTATGGCAACGTCGGCCGCGACACGTACATCGGTCCCGGCCTCGCCACCTGGGATTTTTCCGTGCTGAAAGACACGGCTATCCGCGAGCGTCTCAACCTGCAATTCCGCGCCGAAATCTTCAATCTTCTAAATCGCGCCAACTTCAACACGCCTAATCTCATCGTCTTTACCCCGCCCACAGCTACAAATGCCACTGGGCTTTCCGGCACGGCCGGCGCCATTACCAGCACCTCCACCACCTCACGCCAAATCCAATTCGCCCTGAAGCTCCTTTGGTAGTTCCGTACAACGAGTCCATCTCGAATCGTTTTGCCTCGAATGCAGATTCATAGACCGCGAATCTGGTTGTAACCGAGCGTTAACTTGCCCGCACTACGCTGAGGCGCCCTAAGACCCGCGCTTCCCCGCGCGATCGGGCCATAAATTCGCAACTGAGATGAAAGGATCTAAATGTTGAAAAAGGCAGCAGCGCTGTGTCTGTCGAGTTTGCTACTGGCGAGTAACTTGCCGGCAGACGAGGGACGCGTCCCTAGCGGAGTGCCCCATCTTGATCACGTTTTCGTAATCATGATGGAAAACCACGCGTATAAGCAGATCATCGACAATCCGAACGAGCCGTTCGTCAACCAGTACGCGAAATCCGCGAACCTGGCCACCAACTACTTCGCCGTTGCTCATCCCAGTCTCACGAATTATCTGGAAGTCGTCGGCGGATCAAATTTTGGCGTCCTCAACGACAACAATCCGGACTGGCACAACGCCGCGTGCACGAACAATCTCACGTTGGGCACACCCTCCCTCGACAGCGGCACCTTCCCCAACATTTGCTCCATCTACGGAATGGGAACGGACGCCGCAACCCCTGCTGTCGATTACACGAATGAAACCAGCGACCCGCGCGGCACGATCAACATCGATGGACAGACCTCCATCCCGGCGGCAAAGAACACGGTCGGCAAAACGATTGGCGATCAGCTAGTGGCTGCTGGCCTCAGCTGGAAAAGCTATCAGGAAAGCCTGCCCCCAGCTGGTGCGGACAATGTGAACTTCAGCGACGGCTTCTTCAGCAACCTCGTTAATCCCACCACAGTGATGCCCAACGAAACGCAGAGTGTTATCAGCCAATACGCCGTGAAGCACAACCCTTTCGCTTACTTCCGCAGCGTTCAAGAAGGAACCGACTCGCGCAACAGCTTGAAGAACATCGCTGGCTTTGAAGGCCATCACGGCTTGTTCGAGGACTTGGGGTCCGGCCACGTCCCATCGCTTTCGTTTATCGCTCCCAATCAGTGCAATGACCAGCACGGGCGCGGCAATGCCGGCCCAGCCTGCGATTTTGACCCCAATGACGATGGATCCCAAAACGGACTAAACCCCGCCCTGATCTATCAAGGCGATCTCACGGTCCGCAACCTGGTGAAGGCTATCCATGATTCGCCGGCATGGCGGGAAGGCAACAATGCGATCGTGTTGGTTTGGGACGAAAACGATTACAGCCTCACCCCGAACACCAATCAGGTCGTGCTCATCGTCGAAACGAACCACGGCGTTCACGGCGTGAAGAGCGCGAACTTTTACACCCACTTCTCCTTACTCAAGTCGCTTGAAGGCGGTTTCGGCCTGCCGTGCCTGAACCATGCTTGCGACGACAGCACCAAGGTCATGTCGGACCTCTTCGGCGCCGGCGAACACCAGGGCGAATAGTTGGCTGAGGCCAAATCCACTAACCGCTGCTTAGAAGCACGAATGAGGCCGGCGCCGAGAAGGCGGCCGGCCTCGCCTTCTTTACCGCGGGCTCTTTACCGCAGCGTGCAAGATGCATTTCGTTTGCGGCATGGTCGGGCTCCGGTGCAGTTCAGGCTCCGGGATGCCGCCTTGACGTGTGTAGCCGCCACCAGTAGGCTGGCAAGCTCATGCGTGCTTCATCTAGGAAGGTTTTAGTCGCGATTATTGGTCTTGGTGTCCTGGGGTTTGTCGCGTATCGGACGCGCGGGCTCTTTCATTTTGGCGATTTTAGTGGGGAGAAGCTTCTGCATGTGCTGCGCGGCGCCGATCCCGTGCTCCTCGCCATTTCCGTAATTGCCATCTACGTCTGCTACGCCCTCCGCTCGTTGCGCTGGCAGGTGTTCCAGCAGAATCTCGGTCCCTCGCACTTTGGGGACATCTTCGGCATGACCCTCGCCGGATTTTCTGCGGTATTCCTGCTCGGCCGCGCCGGTGAACCGATCCGGCCGCTGCTTCTGGCTCGCAAAGAGAAACTACCGGTTTCCGGCCTATTTGGAATTTACGTGCTTGAGCGGCTGTTCGATGCCGCCAGCGCGGCGGTGATCGCCGCCATAGGCCTGCTGCTGTTTCAATCCCACGCGCATGCCGGTGAGACGACTAGCAGGCTGCAAGCTGCCGCCAAGACCACCGGTTCCATGCTTTTTGCAGGCGTGCTCGGCGCTGCTGCGCTGCTAGTGTATCTACGCCTGCATGGCACCGTTCTGCTGGAGCGCCGCATGCAAAGGGTCATCGCGACGCACGGTTGGAAGGCTAGATTCGCCTTAATAATTCTCGAATTTGCGCGCGGCATCCAGACCATACGCAGCTGGGGCCAACTCACGCTGGCAGTTCTATACTCAACGGCCCATTGGTTTCTGGTCCTGCTGGTGTATTTGTGGGTGTCGCACAGTTTTGGCGGAAGGCTCGCGAGCATCTCGCTGAGCGACGCCATGCTGGTGATGGCGTTTAGCTCGGTAGGCTCGGCCGTGCAAGTCCCCGGAGTGGGGGGCGGGTCGCAGGCGGGCGCCTTCATTGCGTATACGACGATTTTTGGAGTACAAAGTGAGCCGGCGCTTGCCGCCGCTATCGTCCTGTGGCTGATTACGTTTGCCATGTGCAGTCTTGTCGGTGTGCCCCTGCTGATTAGGGAGGGGTGGTCGCTGGGCGAATTGCGTGAGATGGCGAAGAGCGAGGAAGCGTCGGAACTTCAGACCGCTCCAGGAGAGATTGCTGAGTGAAGTGTCCTTTCTGTGCGCACGTCGACGACAAGGTGATTGATTCTCGCGAGGGCCGCAGCGGCGACACCATTCGGCGCCGTCGCGAATGCCTCAAATGCGGGCGCCGCTTTACCACCTACGAACGCATCGACGAAATTCCGTACATGGTCATCAAGAAGGACGGTCGGCGGGAAAGATTCGAGCGCCAGAAAATTTTGCAAGGGTTGCTGAAAGCCTGCGAAAAGAGGCCGGTGGCTACGCCCAAACTCGAGGCCATCGTCGACGAAATCGAAGGCGTGGTGCACGAGGCCACCGAGCGCGAGCTGACCACCACCGAAATCGGCGAAATGATCATGCACCGTTTAAAGAAGCTCGACAAAGTTGCGTACGTGCGATTTGCGAGCGTGTACATGGATTTCAAGGACGTGCAGGAATTCATGAGCGAACTGAAAAATCTGCTAAAGGATCGGGTCGTTAAGAAGTGATTTAGTGACTGCACGTCGCGTCGCCAGCAAGATGCTGGCGCTGCCGATCGTTTTCTCGTGCGGGCAGAGAGAAATGCTGTCCCACGTTATGGGAAAGAGGTACGAAGAAGAATGCGCAGGTTAAATTCAATTTTATTGCTTTTATTTGTCGCTTGCTTCGGCGTGGCAATTGCCGTGCAGAACAGCCCCGCGAAATCAACAAGCGATTCTGCCGCGGCTGCGATCGATCCCGAGAAAATTCGCGCTCACGTGAAATTTCTCGCCAGCGATTTGCTCGAAGGGCGCGGAACCGGGCAGCGCGGCGGCGACATTGCGGCGGAATATATCGCCACGCAATTCGAACTGTACGGCCTGAAGCCTGCTTTCCAGAATGGCAGTTATTTTCAAGACGTTCCGATGATGGGCGTGAAAACGCTCGAAGCGACTTCCTTCAAGCTGGTTCCCGCGAACGGCAAAGCGATCACGCTGAAAAACCTCGACGATTTCGTCACCAACAACGAAAGCCAGACGGAAACGGCGGACATCGATGCGCCCATCGTTTTTGTCGGCTACGGAATCACCGCTCCGGAATACCACTGGGACGATTACAAAGGCGTCGACCTTAAGGGCAAAGTCGCGCTCATGTTCGTAAACGAGCCGATTTCCGACGACCCCAAATTCTTCAAGGGCAAAGCGCTTACCTACTACGGCCGCTGGACGTACAAGTTCGAAGAGACCGCGCGCCATGGCGCCGTCGCGACCCTAATCATCCATCGCACGGACCTTGC
>WNFR01004790.1_pt1 | contig 34821 bp, 24 predicted proteins | sample 5400221 | NCBI WGS metagenome assembly WNFR01 (sample SAMN13153357, study PRJNA577476) | soil metagenome | isolation source: 40 cm soil under Madrone tree | place: USA:California | collected 2016-06-14
GCAGTTACCGTTGGCGGGAGCTGCCCGTAACTCGTGGTGATCGGGCCGGATTCACCGAGCTGTCCGCGGAACAGTTGGGCATTCGGTTCGTCGACAGCGTGCCGGAAGACTCCGTGCTTCAGAATCGCAACCTCGCTCTCGGCTCTGGCGTGGCGCTAGGGGATATCGACGGCGACGGACTGGTGGACATCTTCCTCGCCAGGGTAGGCGGACCAAGCGCGCTCTACAAGAATCTTGGCAACTGGAAGTTCAGGGACATCACTCGCGAGAGCGGTCTCGAGCTCAAGGGTCGGAATACTCTTGGTGCGACCCTTGTCGACATCGATGGAGACGGGGATCTCGATCTTCTCGTGACTTCTCTGGGCGGCCCCAACGGCCTGTTTCTGAACGACGGACATGGCCATTTCACCGAAGTCACCGATGCGGCGGGACTCAGCTCCCACCATGGAAGCACGACAGCGACGCTTGCGGATGTGGATGGCGATGGCGCTCTCGATCTTTACATCGCGGATTACAAGGCCAGGGACGCGTTGGACATTTTCCCTCCGCAGGAGCGCGAGTTCGACCAGGTCGTGCGGAAAGTAGGCGATCATTTCGAGATCGCTCCCCGCTTCCGTGAGCACTACCACGTTGAGATGCGGCCGGCTCTTGGCGCGGTTGTCCGAACCCAGCGCGCCGAGCCGGATTTGTTTTAACTCAACGACGGCCACGGGAAATTCACCCACGTCCCTTTCACTTCGGGGAGATTCCTCGACGAGGACGGAAAGTCCCTCGCCGATGAGCCCGATCGTTTTGGGCTGACAGCCCGCTTCTTCGACGCCAACGGCGACGGATATCCCGATCTCTACGTTTGCAATGATTTCGAGGATGCGGATCAGTTCTGGATCAACGACGGTAAGGGCACCTTTCGCTTGGCGCCTCGCCTGGCCTTGCGTTCGAGCAGCAATTCGTCGATGGCGATGGATTTCTCTGATATCGACCGTGACGGCAACGTGGATTTCTTTGTCGCTGACATGCTGAGCCGCGACAGCCGCCGGAGGAAGACCCAAACTCCGACGCACACGGCTCTTCCAAAACAGATCGGCGTGATCGATGACCGTCCGCAGATGCAGCGGAACACGATGTTCCTCAATCGGGGGGACGGAACCTACGCCGAGCTCGCCAGCGCAGCGGGTATCGACGCATCTGACTGGTCGTGGTCGTCGGTCTTCCTCGATGTGGATCTTGACGGCTACGAAGACCTGTTGATCGGCACCGGACACGTCCGGGATGTAATGGATGCCGATACCTGGGAGCGGATCAGGACATCGGTGACGGGGTCGAAGTGGCACGAGGAGTTCAAGCTCTTTCCAAAGCTCCCGCTGCACAACGTCGCCTTCCGCAATAACCACGATCTCACTTTCACCGAGGTCGGAGAGAAATGGGGCTTCGCATCGAAGCCAGCGATCACGCACGGGATGGCGTTGGCGGATCTGGATGGCGACGGGGACCTGGATGTGGTCACGAACCGGCTGAATGAGTCGCCGGGCATATTTCGAAACGACGCGAACGCGGCGAGAGTGGCTGTGCGGCTCCTCGGATCGCCTCAGAACACCGAATCGGTCGGCTCCAAGATTCAGGTAATCGCGGGGAAGCTTCCAATGCAGCAGAAGGAGGTCACTGTCGGCGGGCTTTATCTGTCGAGCTCCGATCCGCTCTACTCGTTTGCGACGGGCGGCGCAGACACCCTCACGATAAAGATTCTCTGGCGTTACGGCCAGACGACGGTTCTCTCCGGTCTGCGCACAAACCGGGATTACGAAATTCGGGAGCCAAAGCGTATGGCCGCGTTGCCTGAGTCCAATGGCCCTCGCAAACGCACGATACCTTCATCCAAAGCGACTCCCGGCGCCGACTCGGTCGCCCCACTTTTCGCCGACGTATCGAGCTTGCTGCATCACAGGCATGTCGAAACTCCCTATGACGACTTCGGGCGCCAGCCACTCCTCGCGAATAAGCTGAGTCAGCTCGGGCCCGGGATCACCTGGTACGATGTGGATGGCGACGGGACTGACGACCTGATCATCGGCTCTGGCAGAGGCGGCCGGCTCGCGGTCTTCGAGAACAATGGTGGTCGCTTCACGAAAGTCGACATTCAAGGAGCCGCGGCGCCTGCCGATCAAACGACAATTCTTGTCGCGCCAAATGGCCGAGGCAAGAATGAGCTCCTGATCGGCCAGTCGAGCTACGAAGCAGCCACGCCGCAGGAGGCACTGGCGCTGCCATCTGTCATCGGACTGAATTTTTCCACGGCCCGGAATCAAAATGCGTTCAACGCCGAGACAACCATTATTCCCGGCGACACAGCCAGCATCGGTCCTCTTGCGGCCGCGGACTACGATGGTGACGGCTATCTGGATCTCTTCGTAGGCGGACGCGTTCTCCCCGGGGCGTACCCGATCCCCGTGTCTTCTCATCTGTATCGTTTCGATAATGGGCGATTCGTGCTCGATACGGCGAACCAGCACATCCTGGATGACATCGGGATGATTTCAGCGGCTCTCTTTTCGGACATTGACGGGGACGGTCACCCGGACTTGCTTCTCGCCCCGGAATGGGGCTACCTGCGCGTCTTTCTCAACCGCGGCGGTCGCTTTGTCGAGGCTCCTGCTTCATATGGGTTCCGCCAGATATCAAGCCGCTGGAACGGCATCGCGACGGGAGATCTGAACGGTGACGGACGCCTTGACATTGTTGCCACGAGCTGGGGCCGAAACACGAAGTATCACGTGAGCAAAGAGAATCCGCTGTTCGCCTACTATGGAAACTTCGATAACAACTCCTCGCTCGATGTGCTGGAGGCGCAGCGCGATGACCAGCTTGGCGGCATTGCTCCGCTCGAGACGCTCGCGCGGTTGAGCGTTGCGCTTCCTTCCATCCGACAGAGAGTCCCCACCTTCGCGGAATACTCCGCGGCGACGCTCGAGAAGGTCGTGGGTCCGCCGTTGGCAAGGGCCAGGCGACTCGAGATTAACAGTCTCGATCATTTCGTCTTCATTAATCAGGGATCGCACTTTGCCCCGGCGCCACTTCCTGCAACGGCTCAACTTGCCCCGGCGTTTTACGCGGGCATCGCCGACTTCAACGGTGATGGAAAGGAAGACGTTTTTCTTTCCCAGAATTTTTTCCCGACCGAGATTGGAACGCCCCGCTACGATGCCGGACTCGGATTGCTGATGCTGGGAGATGGAAAGGGAGGATTGGCGCCACTCTCAGCTCGTGCCTCAGGGATCGCGGTATTCGGAGATCAGCGCGGAGCTGCGTTCGGGGACTTCAACCGCGACGGCAGGCTCGATCTTGCGATCTCTCAGAATGGCGCGGAGACGAAGCTATACGAGAATCTCCGGGCCAAGCGAGGGTTGATCGTTCAGCTCATTGGGCCAGCGGCGAATCCTGCTGGGATTGGCGCGCTAATCCGGGTTCATTATGCGGGCAATCGGTACGGGCCCGCGCGCGAGGTACAGGCGGGATCAGGCTACTGGTCGATGAATTCTCCCGTGCAGGTTATGGGGTTGGATGGCGTCCCTGATGCGGTTTGGGTTCGGTGGCCGGGAGGAAGAGAAACCACTACGAATGTTCGGGGAAGCGATCAGAAGGTCCGTATACGCGCCCCGATTTGACCGTATAAGCGTTGGCGCTTCGCGTTAAGGCGATGATTTCGTCCAGACTCCGATGACGCCGCAGCCTGAATCTGGCCCAAGATATTCAGCGGGGGTCTCCGATGGACCGAGGTAAACCTCGATTCCCTCGATGTCACGAACGGGAGTGGTTGGCCCGAAGGTCGACGACATCCGACCATCCACGAAAAAGGCAGGCCGGCACCCATGCGCCGATCGCACTGTCTCTACGATGCAAGTGAAGCCAGCGCACTCGGTCCGTATGCCGCGCATGGTTTGAAGGAGGTCTGAGAGGTTTACCGCGTTCCGCGCTTCGATCTCTGCGCGGGTCAGAAACTGCCCGCGTTTCGAGGCGCGCCGGCGATCGAAATCCTCGAACCTGCGTCCCACCACGCTCCCTCTTCTCCCACTGACGACGACTTCCGGCAAAACCGGCGGGACCGTCGTCAACTGAAATACATGAGTGACCGATTGGCCGGTCGTGATATCGAATGCCTTGGCGGAAGGTATGTAGCCCACCGCGTGGACCTGCACGACGTATGAGCCCGCCTCGAGCGTCGAATGAAGGAAATGTCCCCCTTCGTCGGAGATAACCGCCCGCGAGAGCACCGGGATCGTGATCGACGCCCCGACAATCGGCATTCCGGTTTGAGCATCAATGGTAGTGCCGCCGATCGAACCGCTGCTCTGCCCCTGAAGGGGGTGCACACATAGCAGAAGCAGCGCGAGCACCAGAAGCTCGCGGGCAGAAACGTTCAGAAAACCGGGGCGGCCTGAGGTGACTTGGTGCCGCATGACCCGCCTTCATTTGGGGGATGATTGAGTGTACCACCAAACCTGAAAAGGTCAACTCCGGGCCACTCTGGCTCAACCAATCTACGGCTGGGTATTGCGAAAAAGCCTGCGGATTCTCAGTTTGGTGTCAGCCCGAGTTCAACCCCCCGCCCGGCTTACCCGTCCTGTCGAGGCTTTGCTCGTGGTCGATCGCATCGAGAGCAGATGATGAACGCTCTCTCGATACATCAAAAAACAATCATAGTTGCATACTGGCTTTTTTTTGCATGCGTGTCGGTCGACTCGTGTGCGGCAGGACATCCTTGAGGGGGGCCCCACCATGAGGAGAGCGAGTTCCGTAAGAGTTTTGATCTTCGCGGGAGCGATATTCGCTCTCGGCGCCAGCGCGACCACAGCGCGATCGCAAACCACGATCACCGGCAAGGTGACTGCCGAGGGAGGCAGGCCGGTTGGTGGCGCGTCAGTTTTCTTCCCCGACTTCCACCTCGGCGCGAACACGGCGCCGGACGGCACCTACACAATCCGGCTTCCCGAGGATCGCGCAAAGGGACAGACGGTTCAGCTCACCGCCCGTTACATCGGCTACTCGCCCGTAGTGCGCGCAGTCACGCTCACAGCCGGCACGCAGGAGCAGAGCTTCTCGTTGACGCGTGACGTGGTGCAGCTGAACGAGGTGGTGGTCACCGGTACAGGAAGCGCCACGGAAACGAAAAAGATTCCTTTCGCCGTTGGAGTCATTTCAGCGGATCAGCTCAAGGAAACGCCATCAGTGACTGCGCTCGGCGGACTGGCTGGAAAGGTTCCTGGCGTGACCGTTCTCGATGCCTCGGGTGAGCCCGGCGCACCGCCGGCAATCCGGCTGCGCGCGGCAACGAGCCTCACCGGTACGCAGGATCCGCTGGTGATCATCGACGGCACCGTGAGCCACTTCACGCTTGCCGACATCAACTCCGAAGACATTGAAAGAATCGAGGTCGTAAAGGGCGCCGCGGCGTCCTCTCTGTACGGATCAAACGCCGCGAACGGCGTGATTCAGATTTTCACCAAGCGCGGGGCGAGCGACCCTGAGGGCGAGCTGGTCGTAACGGTCCGCAATGAAATCGGCCGCTCCGAAGTTCCAAAGCTCATACCGCGGGCGGAGGCCCACGCGTGGCAAATCGATCCGGTGACGGGAAATTATCTTCGCACTGCCGGAGGAGCCCGCATTCCAAAGGCGGACGGAATCGCGGACAATCCCTATAAAGTCATTTACAACCCGCAGAAAGAAGCGCTCCACCCCGGCAATTTTCTCACCAACTACATCTCCGTCGGGCAGCGCAAGGGTACGACGAACTACAACGCATCGTTCCAGAACACGAAAACCGATGGAATTCTGTTCGGTATCAAGGGCTACAATCGGCAGAATTTCCGCGTGAACATGGACCAGGTCTTCAACGATCGGCTCGATGCGTCCTACGGTGCGTTCTACGCCAAGTCGAACAACGACCAGACTACGCAGGGCCCGGGATCGCCCTTCTTCGCGCTTACCTTCGTCGAACCCGACGTGAATCTGTTCGCATTGAACGACGATGGTTCTCCATATCGCGCGCAGATCCCCGACAGGGTCTCGAACGCGTCCAATCCGCTTTATTCACTGGCCAACATACAAAACAGAACCGACCGGACCCGCTTCACCGGCACGGGAAGAGCACGGTACCGCCTGTTCGACTGGCTGAGTGCCGACGGCAACTTCAACTACGACGAGGAGTCGAACTCGTACAAGTCGCTGACGCCGTTCGGATTTCTCGATCCACTTGGCGTTAAGACTGACGGCAACCTGTATCAACAGGACGACAGAGGCCGCAGCTACAACGCGGGCGCGAACCTGACCAGCATCCGAACGCTCGGCTCGCTTACCAACACCACGCGCGCCAGCTACTCGTACGAAGATCAGTATCTGACGAGGTTTCAGGTCAACGCATCAAAACTCACCGTGACCAAGACGCCGGAGTTCACCGCGGTCGATAACAGCGCCCTGACCCCGAGCTCCTACACCCAGCCTATCCGCACAAAAGGAACGTTCCTCGTTTCGACTTTCGACCTTAAGGGCGCCTACATTCTCGACGGCCTCATCCGGCGAGATGAATCCTCTCTGTTCGGCTCGGCGGCACGCAGCAAGAATTACTACCGGTATTCGGCCGCATGGAGAGTCTCAGAGAATCTCCACCTCCCCGGCGTCGACGAGCTTCGTTTGCGCGCCTCGAAGGGCACTGCTGGTCTTCGTCCCATCTTCAACGCACAGTACGAAACATTCGCAATCGTAGGTGGCTCTCCGTCGAAGCAGAACCTTGGGAACAGGCTCCTGCAGCCCGCCCACTCGACGGAAACCGAGTACGGCTTGAACCTCGATTTCCTAGGACGCTATCGCTTCGAGTACACCAACTCGGACAAGACAACCCGGGATCAGATCCTCCTCGTCCCGCTCTCGGCAGCCACCGGGTACCAGAACCAGTGGCAGAACGCGGGCACCCTCAAGGGGCGGACGCAGGAGGCCGCTCTCGGCGGACTGCTGGCTTCGCGTCCGAATTTTACATTTCGGCTCAATATCACCGCCGACCGCACGCGTCAGCACATCACCGAGCTGAACGTGCCGACATTCCTCACGGGTCCCGGCGGAACGGAGACGCAGGTCTTCCGCATCGGGCCGGGCCAGACGTTCGGCGTCATGTACGGCAATCGCACGGTTCGCACGCTCGCGCAGCTGTACGAGGATCCGGCGAAGAAAGCGCTTTCAGGAGTGGGGCAGACGTGGAGTTCCGACTCTGTCCTCGTCAACGAGGAAGGTTATGTGGTCCGGCGAAGCACGTGGCGCACCGTCCAGGAGACACCGATTTTCTACGTCAACTCGAAGGGCGTATCAAAAGTCCAGATTGGGGACGTAAATCCCGATTTCAACATGGGCATCGCCCCCCAGATCAGCATCCGTGGCTTCAACGTCAGCGCGCTCGTCAACTGGGTAAAGGGCGGAAACATTTACAACGGCACGCGCCAGTGGCCCTTCTTCGAGAACCGCGATCGCATTTACGATCAGCGATCCAAGCCTGCCATTGAGCGGAAGCCACAGAGTTATTACAACTTCTTCTACAACGGCATCAATGCAATCGACTTCTTCGTCGAGAACGGCACGTATGTCAGACTGAAGGAGCTGGCCGTCAACTATACCTTCCCCGCAGGCGCTGTCTCGAGACTCCACGCGTTCGGGACGAGCGGGGTCAAGGTAGGCATAGTTGGTCGCAACTTGTGGACGAAGACGAAGTACTCCGGTTATGACCCTGAGGTCGCTGGTCTGTCCGGCGATCCTTACTCGTTCCGGTTCGACACGTTCTCGTACCCGAATTTCCGCACCTTCACGGGCCTCGTCGAGCTCGCCTTCTAACCGGGAGACCCAAAATGAAGAGGACTATCACTTTGATGAGCAAACTTCTGCGCCGCCCGGAGATATGGGCGGCGGCAGCGCTTGTGTCGGTCTCCGCTTGCGGAAACCTCGACGTCGTGAATCCAAACGAGCCGGACGCCCGACGAGCGCTTTCCGATCCCGGCGGCGTCCAGGCGATTGCCGGCGGCACCTTCCGGACCTGGTTCAACACACACCAGGGTATGGACGGAGCCGGTCCGCTCACGACGATGGCCGACAGCTACACCGCGTCGTGGAACAACTACTACATGCGGCTCTATTCGGCGAGCATACTAGCCAGCGATGGACCGAATTGCATTGGATGTCTGGCGCGAACGTATTGGAGAAACGATCCAGCGGACGCCGAGCGGACTGCTGTCGAGCACAACTGGTACGGCTATTATTCGGCACTGTCCTCCGCCAACGATGTTGTGACCGCAGTTCGGAAGAACAACGTCGTCGTAAACGACGCTGCCACCACCAAGATGATCGAGACCGTGGGCGTCCTGATGCAGGGGATGACTATGGGGGAGCTTTCGCTCAATTACGACTCGGCCTTCGTTGTGGATGAGAACAGTGATCTGTCGGCTCTGCAGTTTTCGCATCGCCTGGCCGTGCGTGATACGGCGGTGGCGAAGCTCGAAGCGGCCGCTGCGCTCGCTGCTGCCAATGCGTTCAGCACTCCAGCGAGTTGGACAAACGGGACTGCCTACGACAACACCCAGATCGCGAGGCTCGCTCGCACGTATGCTGCCCGCCTTCTTGCCTACTACCCTCGGAACGGCACCGAGAACGGCACTGCGAACTGGGCCAGGGTCGCAACACTTGCTTCAGCTGGCATCAGTAGCGGCGGCGCATTCGATTTCCAATTCACGGGCGACGGCGGGACCCTGTACTTTGACGACCTGAAGGCTTGGAGCGAAGATCTCACGACGGAGCGAGTCCATACGCGCGTCGCTCACATGCTGGACCCGCTGACGCAGAAGGATCCGTGGCCAAACCCCACTGGCAACCCGCAGCCCAACTCGCCCGATAAGCGTCTGGGTGACGGATCGTATGGGACGGCCGCTGACGTAGCCGGCTGGGGCACGGTCCCCAAGACGGCCAATGCAGGCACCGACTTCGCCTGGAGCGGCTTCAACATCTTCCGACCAGCGCGCGGAATGTACCACCAGAGCAACATCACGCACATTCGGTATGATTACGCTTCCTTCAGTGATCCGGGCGGAACGGGCGGCGGATTCGGTCGGGACCCGGTGATAACAGCGACCGAAAACGACCTGCTGTGGGCCGAAGGGTTGATAAGGAGCGGGGGGAGCCTTGCCACCGCCGCGAATTTGATCAACAACACCAGAGTCGGACGCGGCGGATTGCTGCCGGCAACGGCAGCGGATGGAGTCGCCGGCTTACTCACGAAGCTGCAATACGAGCAGGATATCGAGCTGATGGGGCTGGGTGATGCGGTATTCTTCAACCGGCGTCGCATCGACGGTCTAGAACCCCTGACGCCGCACCAAATGCCGGTTCCCGCGAAGGAGCTGCAGGTTCTCCGCAAAGCGCTCTACACTTATGGAGGCATATACCCGGCGCAGTAACACGGGATTCACGCCGGGTTCGCTAGCGGCGCGAAGCAGGAACGAGTCTTAAAAAGCGGGCGCGTCGAGAGACGCGCCCGCTTTCTTTTCGCGTTCGGCGCAGAGATTCAGAAAATCGAGTAGATGAAGGGCGCAAGCGCGGACCCTTCTGCCAGCACGAGCAGCCCTCCGACGACGAGAAGTATTGTCACGAGCGGAAGCAGCCACAGCCGCTTTCTGTGCCTCATGAACTCGAGGAGCTCGCGCGCAGTGCGAAGGATGCTCATGGCTCTCCAAGCTATACCGAAGCACCCACGTTCGTGAGTCGAACTCAGTCAGCTTCGAACTGCTGTTCGTACTGCCGCCTTAATGAATCGTCCTGATCGCCTTTGCGCAGAAAGCAATTCCCGATCGCCAGAGAGTCCAGTCCAGTTCCCATGAAGCAGCGGAACGCATCGTCGGGGGTGCACACTATCGGCTCACCGCGGACATTGAAACTGGTGTTGACCAGCACCGGACATCCGGTTCTCGCGGCAAACGCGGAAAGAAGGTCGTGAAACCGAGGGTTTGTTTCCCGGTGCACTGTCTGGATACGCGCGGAGCCATCGACGTGCGTCGCCGCAGGGATGTCCGACCGAGGAATCTTGAGACGTTCGAGTCCCGGCGCATTTTCCACGGCGGCTGGCGCCCGAATCCGATGGCGCGCCGCTACATCGGCGACGAAAAGCATGTACGGGCTGTCCACATCCAGGTCGAACCAATCCTTGAGCGTCTCGCGCAAAACCGCGGGCGCAAAAGGGCGAAACGATTCGCGGAATTTTATTTTGAGATTGAGCTTTGACTGCATCTCGGCGTCCCGCGGGTCCGCGAGAATCGACCGAGCGCCCAGCGCACGGGGGCCAAATTCCATTCTTCCCTGAAACCACCCGAGGGCATCCTTGCGCGCCAGAGCGTCGACCGCCGCTGCGATGAGCGCGTCGTCTGACAGCACGCTGTAGCACGCACCCAGCGCCGCGAGTCGCGTTTCGATTTCGCTTTGCGCGAATTCAGGTCCGAGGAACGAGCCGCACATTGCGTCCATCTTCTTGCTCGCGGATGCAACCCTGGCTGTACCAGTAGCGTCGAAATTCGTCAGGGATCCCGCCTCACCCCCGGCTCGCTGCACCCCCGCCGACCGCAGGAGATGATACGCGCCAAGCGCAGCACCGACGGCACCGCCTGCATCTCCCGCCGCAGGCTGAATCCAGATGTCCGAGAAGATGCCCGTGCGGAGCAGCTTTCCGTTCGCGACGCAGTTGAGCGCGACACCTCCCGCCATGCACAGTTGGTGCTGGCCGGTACGCGCGGCAAGATCGCGGGCAATACGCAGCATCGCTTCATCGAGCACGGACTGGATCGATGCCGCGATGTCCATGTGGCGCTGTGTGAGCGGCTCCCGAGGGTTGCGAGGCAGGCCTCCGAAGAGCCCCGCGAAGGCGTCATTTGTCATTCGCAACCCGGTCGCGTAGTCGAAGTAGGACATGTCGAGCCGAAACGATCCGTCTTCCTTGAGATCGATCAGCTTTTCCAGGATCGTGTCGCGGTACGTCGGGCTCCCATAGGGAGCGAGCCCCATCACCTTGTACTCACCCGAGTTCACTCTGAAGCCGAGATAGTAAGTGAACGCGCTGTACAAAAGGCCCAGCGAATGGGGGAATCGAATTTCCCGCAACATCTCTATGCGGGTATCGTTTCCGAGCGCCAAGGACGTCGTCGCCCATTCGCCCACGCCGTCGACGGTAAGAATTGCGGCTTCACTGAAAGGCGAGGGGAAAAAGGCGCTCGCCGCGTGACTGTAATGGTGCTCGGAGAACATGAGCCGGCTGTCCCAGTCGATCTTCTCCGAAAGCTCACTGAGCTCCTTCACCAGGAACCGGCGAAGAAAAAGCTTTTCGTGGATCCAGAGCGGCATCGCCTTCGCGAAAAAACTACGAAGTCGATGTCTTCGACCTTCGTTCGCGCAAACTGCAGGCAGAAGGCGATAGCAGAGGAGGGAAATCGCGCGTCATGCCGTCGCCGGCTGAAGCGCTCTTCCTGCGCCGCTGCGATGATCCGCCCGTCCTCGATCAACGCGGCGGCGCTGTCGTGATAGAACGCGGAAATGCCAAGGACCTTCATTCCGTGCGGATCAGTATTGGCGGGGAAGCGTCTCTGCGCGCGGGCTCGGCTCCTCCCGATCTGTCCAATACGTCGACGCCGTGGCATCGAATCCGCGTTGAAGCGTGTTCTTCCTGGAAAGGCGCCTGTAGAGGCCCATCGGCGTTATCACGACGAGATAAATGATCGCTAGCACCACCGTCGATACTGTGCGGTTGAGAAGCGCCGCCAAAGCCAGCCAGGCGCGGGCCGGCACACTGACAATTCGCGGAGCGAATAGCCCGATCATGAGGAGAATGATCGCCACGCCCAGCGCGGTGAAACGTGGATTTTCTCCGTGAATCAGCGGCGCTAACCCGATCAACGCTGCAAGGACGGCGATTACGAACGCGAACTCACGCGCCGGATCCCGCCGGCGCCTCATGGGCCACCCATGCCGAGCGCGGAGGCGAGGGACACGAGGCCCGGATACTGTGGACTTACCATTGCCAGTCGCGCCGCGGTGGCGCGCGCGTGTCCCATGTCATGCGCTACTGCGTACGTGATAGAGAGCTGGTACAACGTCGCCGCTGTATTCGGAGCGAGCGACAACGACTGCTCGAGAAGCGCGATCGCGCGCTGCACGTCACCCGATTGCCTGGCGAGGACGCCAAGCGCGTAAGCGGTAAATGGAGTCGGCTCGATAGCGTACGATTTCTCCAGGAATGGACGCGCGCGTTCGGGCTGCTTCGCGTCGAGGAGAGCCGCGCCGGCCAGGCGATATCCCGCTTCCGAGTGCGGCTCTCGCCGGATCAATCCGCGGTACTCCGCGAGGGCACTGTCCACCTGACCACGAGCTTCGAATCGTCGCGCTGTTTCGAGCTTGGCTTGCGCCCACTTCATCACGCCCATCGAGACCGAAAAGGCCAGGCTGTCCGTGAAATCGGTGGGCCGGTACGTGCCGCGATAATTCTGTTGCTTGTTAACCGGAAGAAATGGCCACCGGGTTGTGATCGTTTTGACCGTGTGATAAACGATCCGGTTGTCGAGCGCTGTGAGATCCATCCTGCGCGCGTATTCGTCCCAACTTGCGAGCCGCCTGAGGTCTGCTCTTTCCAGAAATCCCGCGCGCTGTAACGCCCCGAAGTAAGTGCGTCCGAGGAGAAGATATCCGCCGGCGTTCGGGTGGACGTGCTCCAGGAAGAGATCCTGGCCGGGTATCCCGTATTGGGCGGCTGAGTCGAACGCTTCTTCGGACGGAACGTAGTGCGCCCCAGTTTTTGTCGCGACGCGCCTGATGATCTCCCGAAACTCTCCCGGGGCGCGGAAACGTATAATGTCAAGATCGCGAGCGCGCGCGAATTGGAGTCGAGCTCGCTCGATGTCGCCTCGCGAGAGCGCAGCGCGGGCGGAATCGAACACGGTTGCCGCCGAGCTGTCCGCTGGCGATGTCAGGGAACCGAAAGGCTTCCGATCTCGCAGATTGCTCGGCGTGCTTCCGATGAAGACCGGCACGCCTGCGCGCTGAAACGCACGGAGCGCAACGAGCAGGTTGCTCTCGAACTGTCGTTTGCCGCGCTCGTAAACCTTGCCTCCGAGAGTGATGCGCTGATCGCGCACGACGGTTTCCATCCTGCTCGGATGTGGATCAGGCGTCGCGAGAGGCGATTCCCCGTGCGCGGCAGCAAGCGCTATTCCGACAACATTCCGCAGGAGAAGGAATGTCTTGAATCGCTGGAGCCTCAGGTACAAGCGAACGAAGGCGGGCACCGCCCCGAGTGTCTCCGTGGATCCCGCTCCGAGCGCGCCGTAGTACTCGTTGTGTCCGGCGTAGATCAGTATCGCGTCGGGTCGCTGCGCAATTACATCGGGCGCGAGATCGGCGATGGTGTAACTGTTTGTCGCGGCGATGCCGAGGTTGACTACTTCCACCGTGTCACTCGGCAGAACATCCTGAAGCGCGTCGGCCAGGACGTTCGAGAAGGCGCCGTTCGCCGGGAACGGAAAACCTGCCGCAGCCGACTCCCCCATGACGAAGATGCGGATTCCGTGCACCGGCTTGCGCACGAGAAAAGCGTCGAACGGCGGAGAAGGCGGCGATTTGGCTCGAGGGAAATATCGCGCGCCGACGCGTCTCCCCGGCACCAGATAAAGACCGTGCAACTTTTCCGGCGATTCGAAAAGGGGTGTCTCCCCACCGTAGTGTGCTACGCGGAGACCGACCTCTAGCACTGCCAGCAAGATGAGCGGCGACAGAACCGCTATCACGGAAAAGACGAGTGTCTTTCTCCGCGAGAGTTCGGCGCTCACGGCTTCATCCGCGAGCGATAGGCTTTTCGGTGAGCTGGGTGGTCATCATTGGACCGACGGTGACGTCAGCAAAACCAGAGACCGTGCCGGTCACAGCCGTAATTCTCGCGGATCCGACTGCGACACCCGTCACCACCCCCGTGTTGCTCACGGTCGCGATCGTCTTGTCTGAAGAAGACCATTGAAATGTTACCCCGACCAGCTGGGCACCGGTCTGGTCGAACGCGACTGCGGAGAGTTGTGTGGTATTGCCGACGTCGATGTTCTTCAGCGGCGCGCTGACGGTCACCGCCGCGACCACTGTTACGTTTGGTCCGCTGGTGCTGCCGCCGCAGGACAGGCCGGCCGCTAACGACAGAAAAGGCAGGAGAGCGCGGGAAGCTGCGCGAAAGTAAGGGTGTGTTTGCAAGCCGGCACCTGAAATGTGGAGGCGGCACGAACGCGGTCCGCGTTACTGCGCCTTGTTGAACGCCAATCTGCGGGCTCAATTTACCCCTAGATTGCGCTGAAGATGCAACTCTCGCAACATCCAATATAAGATGGACCTCTACATCTTCTGCGTGGTACTCGGCGCCGCCGGCATGGCAGCAATGGCGTTCCTCGGCTTTACGAGCAGCCACAGCGGGGGACATCACGGCCACGACACGAGCGGCCACCAGGTGCATGGCACCGGAGCATCGCATAGCATTGGAGCGCACGGCCACTCGATCGCTCCATCGCACGGGGTCGCGCATGGACCGGGAACGGCTGGCCACGCGCATGATCTCGCCCACCTCCCACACATGAAAGACGTTGCGCGCGTGACGGTTCATACGCACGAGCCGAACGTGCCTCCCGATGGTTGGATGTCTCACGTCTTGTCCTGGCTGTCTCCACGCGTCCTGTTCAACGTGCTGGTGGGGTTCGGTGCGACCGGACTGATCGTTGAGCGCCTGGTCGGACCTTTTCTCGCGCTTCCGATCGCTCTGGTCGGCGGCATCGCTTTCGAGAGCGTAGTAGTGCGCCCGATCTTCAACTCACTCTTCCGCTTCGAATCACAGCCAGCACAGACTCTCGAATCGGCGCTCATGTCGGAGGGCCGGGCCGTGACAGGATTCGACGCCAACGGCAATGGATTGATTTCGCTGGAGCTGGGTGGGGAAGTAGTGCAGGTTCTAGGTACCCAGCTGAACGAGGAGCGGAAGGCTGGAGTTCGAATCCGCGCGGGGGATATCGTCCGTATAGAAGATGTGGACGATGCCCGCAACCGTTGTACGGTGTCGCGCATCGGTCTCGGTGAGACCGAGTCGCACGACGCCGACCGTTACTAAAGGGACAAACTCAAATGACACAAATGTTGATCATCATCGCTGCCGTCCTTGTCGGCGTGCTTGGAGTCATCCCGCTCATCGTTTCTTCGTTTCTCCGAAATGTGGATGCGGGAACTATCAGGATGGTGAGCTGGCTTCAGGGAAGCACCATCATTTATCGCGGGCCCGGAAAGTCGAAGGAGGTACCGCTACTCACGACCGGCACGACGCTGTCGAGCAAGGCTATCAACGTCGACCTCGACATCACCGATCAGACCGCGGACCTCGATCGTAATGGAACGCCGCAGCCGATCAAGGTTCGCATTCTGGCGAGCGCGATCGTCTCTGTGGGCGACACTGATGTCCTGATCAAGACCGCGGCGAACCGTTTCTTTTCCAAGGATTCAGCGGACCAGGCGAACATTCTCATCGATCTTCTTTCCAGCTCGGCTCGTAGAGCCATCAATCTGCTCACGCACGATCAGCTGTTCTCGGCCAAGACCGCTCCGCAGCTCTACCCAGGAAGTCAGACGCCCGCGCTGGGCGCCGGCGCCAGTCAGAGCAGTGGGGCCGTGGTCGCACCGAGCCGTCCGACGGCCATGACGCGGGCCGCAGAGGCGGCGCTCCAGGGAATGGAGGACGACGACGATCCGCTCGCCGTGATTATCAGAAAGGCGTGCTCGAGGGAGCTTACCGACCTTGGTCTCACGTTCAACTCCCTCAACATCAAGGTGGTGCAGTCGGAGGTCGCGGAATCGCGTCGCCGGCAATCGGCGGCGGAAGCGCAGGCTAACGCCGACATCGTGACAGCGCAGCAGGCGCGTCGCGCAAAGGAGGCGCAGCTCGAGGCCGAGCGGGTGATCTCCGACAAGCAGCGAGAGCTGGAGCAGACAAAGGCGTCCAACGCGGCCCTGATCGCCGAGTCGGAAGCGAAGAAGCAGACCGCGCTCGGTTTCCAGCGTGTTGCGGAGCTCGATGCTACGCAGATTGCGCAGGCTCGCGCGGACGCGGAAAAGATGCGTATCGACGCCGAAGCTCGCGCCAAAGCGGAGGCGATTCGCATCACCACGGTGGCGCAGGCCAACGCCGAAAGCATTCAGAAGGTGAACGAGGCGATCAAGGCGGGGGGCGAGAGCTACTTTCGCTACCGGCAAATCGAGATGATCCCACAGATCGCTCCAGTGATTGCCGATGCATTGGCAAAGGCGAGGCTGGTGACAATCTCTGGTGATTCAGCGGAGGGAGGCGCGGCACAGTCGGCGACGAGCAACATCACGAGCGTGATTCAGACGGTGCTCGCCGCGCAGCTCGTTTCTGGCAGCGGGATGTTGCAGCCACCCGAAAGTGGTCGGGACAAGGTGGATGCTGCGCGCGAAAACGGCAGGGAATCCGCGCCGGCGGCAAAGGCGCCGCCGTCCCCGCCGTCCGTGCCGCCGGCGAAAACCGGGTTTCGATAAGCTCCACAAAGAACGGTCGGGCGGGACCACGGCGCCCTTGGCGACATTGTCGGAAAAATGAATCTTCAAATCGGGCTGTCCCAACAACGAATGTTTGAGCCGTCCGATTCGCTTTCCTCGCCGGCCGATTCGCTTTTCCGCATTGCGTTCTGCCTCATGCTTGGCAGAATCCGGCCTTGGCCATGTCGCCGTCGCAACGACGGCCTCCGGCTAAACTATTACTTGGCAATAAGTTATAGATACTGCTGAGCTTTGGCCTTCCGTCTGCCTTGGAGAGACTGATCGGCGTGGTCTCCACGCCACGTCTTTCAACCGTCAATCCAAGCAGTGGAGCTCTTATGCACAGTCGTTCTGTCAGTTTCATAAGCTTCGCGGGGGTGCTGATCCTGGCAATCGCCTGCAGCGGGGACAACCCGGCGGGTCCGGATGCGCCTTCGCAACTCAATTCCTCGGGCGCTCCTCTCAGCTCGACCATCAAGTCGGACGTTGCCTCGGCCGCGGGGAATGCAATCGCAACAAATCTGGAAAGCCTGCTCGCCAACCAGGCGGCGGCGGTCGGATCCTTTACCGTATTCGCGCCGTCGTTCGATGGTGAGACTTCCAGCTCGACACCTCCTTCAAGCGCTCCGGCAGAACAGCCCAATTGTACCGCGGGCAGTCAACCCGGGGTCTACCTTTGCGTGAAGCAGCCGGGCCCGGGCGATCATCTCAAGTGCACCTACTCGGATGAGAAAAAGCTCTACTTGTGTGTCAAGCAGGATGAGCCCGCACCGCCAGCATCGAATCCTCCATCGGGTGAGCCCCAACCAACCCCGGCTCCGTCGCCGTCCAATCCGGAGTCGTGCAGCTTCAACGCTGATGCTCTGGTCTACAGCTGCGCCAAGTCGGTAGAAGGGAAGTCAGTCGTGAAGTCATATCAGTTCCTCGACGCGTCGGGCCAGGCGATGGAGAAATTCGTCAGGGGCACAACAGAGTCGATTCGCTATCGCGTCCAGAGCGATGGCACCGAGACGCGGGACAATCACACGAGTGCCAGTCATTCGCTGCGCTACGTGACGGTGAGCGGGTTTCTCGGACCCAATCGCGTCTGGAACGGGTTCGGCAGCAGCGCCGACACCACTTCGTACAAGGAAGATCTGTCGACGCGCAAATACACCGGACTCTCGGTGGACACGCTGAAGGCAGTGACATTTGTCGACGAGCGCGCGACGCATCCCTACCCGCTCTCGGGTGTCGCGGTAAGGGTCGTCGATTACACGGTGGTCTCGACTGGCAAGCAAGTCGAAATCAATACGGTTCACAAGCGCGTCGTCGTGACGTTCAATGGGACCGCGGACGTGCCGATCTCACTCGGCGATTACAGCTGCGTTCTTCACCTCGATACGCACAAGGTGGACGGCTGTAAGTAACGGAAGGAAGAATCAGTACGAGAGACGGGGTGCAGCAGAATTCGCCGCACCCCGTTTCTACATCCCGGTCAGCGTGTCTTCAGCAGGATCGCGCCGGCAACGGCAGTCTTCGGTGCGTCGTTGAAAACGATCTGCACCCGGGAGGCATCGATCCACTGTGCAGTGTCGAGTCCCTCGGCGCTGATCGATTTGAGGGCGTTGACGTCCTCCAACCGCTGGCTGTTAAGGTATACGAGAAGTGCCTGACTTCGCACGACGCCGCCGCCGATTGTTGCGGTTGCCGGCGGACGGAGCCAGTTGGGCCGCAGTCGACTAATCACCTCATAGGCGTTCGTCGCACTCGACGCGGTGATCTCCGACCGTGAGATCTTGTCGGGCGAGGTGCGCGTGCTGACGCCGCCAGTGCCGGAAGAGGCGCAAGCCGCGATGGCAACCACCAAAGCGTAGACAGCGATTGTTTCTGGCAATCGGCGCACAAAACCTCCCGGATAGTCGAGGGACATCGTCGCGAAGCGGCCCGAAACCGAATGACCGCCCGACCAGACAATGTGAGTAGCCTTTAGCCTGTGGGTCAAGCGAAGTACGCCCGAACCCGCGCTCTGCGGCATTGTTGCTATTGTCGCCAATTACGCCTGTTGCTAGGTTGGCGTTTGGAACGCCGGCAATGCGCTTCGGCGCGAGCGCTCCTGGCAACAAAGGAGTTCGGATGCTGTCACACCTGCGATTGCAAGAACCTGTGCTTGCCACAGGTCGGCAAACGCTCCTGGCGCTTCAGATCTTTGTCGCGTGCGCGACAATAGTGAGTGCTGGACGCGCCGGCGCTCAGAGCCTGGGCAACATAACTGGCGAGGTCACCGACTCCGCCGGCGTTCCGCTGCTCGGTGTTGAGCTTGCGGTCGAGGGCCAGCCAGTCCGAGCCTTCACTGACGAACACGGCGTCTTCCATCTGGGCGGCGTGCCGTTCGGCGTCCGCGACCTGACTGCCCGGCGGCTCGGCTTCGCCCCGGCGCAGGTAAAGGTCGAAGTCTCGGCGGCGGGCGAAGCAAACGTGTCGATCCGGCTCAAGTCCGTTGCCACCGTGCTTCCAGCTGTTGTCATCCACCCGTCGCGAGTGGCCTACACCGGACGACTCGCCGGATACTATGAGCGGCTCGAGAAGCGCTCGAGTGGAACCTTCATCACCCGCGAGCAGATCGATCGCGAAAACCCCCGCATGCTCGGCCAGGTGAGGTCGATCTTGACAGCTTCTCTCCCACGAGCATTCACGGGATCGAGCTCTATCTGGGGTCGACGACGGCTCCGGTCCGCTATACGTACACGCGCGATGTATCGAGCTGCGGGACGATTTTGCTTTGGTCACGCGGACCCGACACGGATCCTATTACCTCGACCCCTACACCCTCGGTCGATCTCGAGGGACTCGTTGCCCAGCTATCGGTCTTCAGTGCGGAACAGGTCGACCGCCGGGCCGCGCTCGACACGACCAGACTGCTTCAATTGAGCTTTCCCCCGCCACTCTTCGCCGCTGGAGTCGGCGGCCTTGTCATCGCGGAGTTCGTTGTTGACACCACGGGTCGGGTGGAAGACGGGACGGTGGGGATCGTGTCCTCGACCGCGCCGCTATTTACCGAAGCGGTTCGAGTGGCGCTGGAGAGCGCGAGCTACGTTCCTGCCATGAAGAACGGACACATGGTGAGGCAGCTCGTGCAGCAGCCTTTCGAGTTCTCGGTCAACCGCCAGGCCCGCGCTCGCTAGGTCCGGTTCTCGGGGTTCGAAGTAAGTCGGGAGCCGCAAACCCCGGTGCTCGGGGTGGGCCCCGAATCGTGTCCTAGGGCGAGGTAATAAAAATTAGACACAGAAAGGACTTGCGCGGTTCGCGCATCCGTCATATAAGTTTCGCCAGCAGCGATCCGGCAACGCCTCAGCTGCCCAGACCGGAAACGTAGAACTGTAGAAAAGGCGCCCTCGCGGGCCCGGAAAATATTGTGGATCAGGAGATTGCTAGCCCGGATACCCGTCCGTCCTAGACAGCCTCTCCTTTTTTGTATTTGTAGTCGATTAGCCCAGCGGTCGCATCCGTCATCCACACGACGCCACCTTTCGAGAGAAGGAGGAAGATTCCGCTCGGCATCGCCCTGCCATACCCGGGCCGTGCCGCAACGTTCAGCAGCCATCGTTTCCTGCAAATCCTTCTGAGGCAAGCATGACGAAACTCTTACGTTTTACGAATCTGTTTGTTGGTGTCCTTTCGTCGCTGGTTGTCGTGAGTCCCGCAATCGCTCAGGATCAGGGAGCGGTGATTACGGGTCGCATCATTTCCGATCAGGGTCAGCCCGTTGTCGGCGCGAACGTGTTGATCACGGAGCTGAATCTCTCGGTCATCACCAACCCGTCCGGCGCATACACGATCACGGTTCCGGCCGCTCGCGTACGGGGGCAGCCCGTAATCATCCGCGCCAGAGCGATCGGCTTTCAGCCCGCGTCGCGCCCAATCGCGCTGAATCCGGGAACTCAGACTGTCAGCTTCGACATGAGGAAAGACATCACGGAGCTGAATGCCGTAGTCGTTACAGGCGTGACTAAGGCCACCGAGCAAATCAAGCTCCCATTCACGGTTGCTCGACTCGATACGACGCTAATGCCCGTGGCGGGAAATAATCCCATCTCCCAGCTCCAGGGCAAGATTCCAGGGGCCTTAGTCGTCTCCGGATCAGGACGGCCAGGTACTGCCCCCTCAATTGTGCTGCGCGGACCGGTTTCGCTAAACGCCACTGGGCGTACCGAGGAGCCGCTATATCTTCTCGACGGAGTACCGCTCCAGGGTTCTCTTCCTCAGATCAACCCAAGTGACATCGAGAATGTCGAGATCGTGAAGGGTGCCGCGGCGGCGTCTCTGTACGGTGCTCGCGCTGGCGCGGGTGTCATCAACATCACTACGAAAACGGGAGCAAACGCGCCTCAGGGAATTCGCTTCGGCCTTCGCACGGAAGCAGGCAAGGGCGACATCGAGCGTAAGTTCCCGCTAGCAACTCGGAGTGCTCTCGCTCTCAGTCCAAACGCTGAGCTGTTTTGTTCTCGCGAGGTGGTCGGCGGCTCGCCATGCGGCCGTTACATCGACTGGGACCAGGAGGTGGCGCGAATCAATAACTCCGGCCAGGACTTTTCGCTCGCGCCCCAGCTATTCCTGCAGGACTATGGCATCGGCAGCGCGCCCCCTTACGAGTCGCTCACCGGTCTCTACCTCGCCACGCCGTGGCCGCACTACAGAGATCCAGTTAGTCAGGTCGTCACTCCTTCGGCATACGCGACCACCAACCTCGATATGCGCGGGAAAGTCAACAACACCGGCGTATTTGCCAGCATCTCCAACCTGACACAAGAGGGCGCGGTGAAGTTCGTCGACGGCTTCGTTCGCAACTCCGCTCGCATCAACGTCGATCAGCGATTCAGCGATGTGTTAACCGCGAACATTAACTCGTTCTACAGCCAGGAAGTCGATCACGGCGCTCAGCTGGACGAGACCGGATCCGCGGGTCCGTGGTTTGGAATTACTCGTGCTCCCTGGATTGCCGACATGCTCCAGACCGACAGTCTCGGCCGCGTTGTAGTACGACACAACCCGTTGGCACAGGGCGAGCAAAACTTCAACCCGCTCTACAGCAATTTCGCCGATCGACAGACAAATCGCGGCACCCGTTTTGTGGGAGGTGGAACGGTCCGCTATACCCCGCTCGATTGGCTCGGTCTGGATGGAAACTTCGGATACGATCGGCAGACGGGTATTTATACGCGCGTACGTGATAGGGGGTACCGGACGACCACCTCGGCGCCCACGACGGCCGCAGGCTTGATTAGAAACGGCAATGCGGACAACGAGTCGTACACCACGAGCATTTCTGCCGCAGCGAACCACTCCTTTTTTAACGACCTCAACTCTACGCTAACGACTAGGTTCGTCTACTCCGATCAGACGCTGCGCAATCAGGACACTGGTGGAGACGCACTCATAGTCAGCGGTCTCGAGACCGCCGACGCCGCTACGACGAATCTCTTCATCGGGTCGTCAATGCAACAGATCCGCGACATGGGCTTCTTCACCGGCCTCGATTTCGATTACAAGGACCGCTACATCCTTGGTGGCCTCGTGCGGCGCGATGGCAGCTCATTGTTCGGCGCGGGCCACCGCTGGCAGACATTCGGACGGGTTTCTGGCGCGTGGATTCTGTCGCGCGAGCCTTGGTGGCCCGCCACCGACGCACTCAGTCTTTTCAAGCTGCGCGCGTCGAATGGTTCTACTGGACAGCGGCCCCGTTTCAGCGCGCAGTACGAGACGTTCACGATCGGAACCGGTGGCACTCTAAACCCGAACACCACTGGTAACAAAGACCTCAGACCCGAGATCAATCGCGAGACCGAGCTCGGAACGGACCTGGAGTTCTTCAACCGTGTCGGGCTCAATCTTTCCTACGCAAAGGCCGTCATCGACGGACAGATCCTGCCCGTAAAACCGCCGACTGCGTCTGGATTCCAGTTTCAGTGGCAGAATGCCGGCGAGATAACCAACAAGACGGTGGAAGCCACCTTGACCGTGCCGATCATCTCTCGGCAATCGTTGAGCTGGGTGTCACGCCTGATCTATGACCGGACCCGGTCCAAGATCACGCGCCTCGACGTGCCGGAGTTCGTCGGAACGATCACTGCCGCGAACAGCTTCGACATCTTCAAGTTCCGGAACGGTGAGGAAATCGGAACGATGTACGGTTTCGATTTCGTGAAACGATGCAGCCAGCTTCCTGCACCTTTCAGCGCGGACTGCGGGGGGCCAAACAGCGCTTTTCGGGCAAACGATCAGGGATACATCGTTTGGGTTGGGGCAGGGAATCAGCTCACCGAAGGCATAACGAGGAACCTCTGGAGGTCGCAGCTTCCGCTCGGCACCGGACCGTGGGGCAACGCCACCAACTGGGGCATGCCGATTACGCTGCGCGACTCGGTCAACAACATTGCGTTCGTCCCACTGGGCAATGGTCTGCCCAAGTATCACTGGGGCCTGTCGCAGAACATCGACTTCAAGCGGTTTAATGTTTACGGATTGCTCGATGCTTACAGGGGCCAGAAGCTCTGGAACATTGCCTACCACTGGTCCCTCGGTGACTTCCAGAGCAAGGAAATCGATCAGGCCGGCAAGTCCGTCGAAGATGCAAAACCGCTCGGCTACTACTGGCGGCGCGGGCCGTCTACGTCACCAGGCGGCAACGCCGGAGTGGGTGGTTTCTACGACGCGCTCAATCCGAGCAGCTTCTCCGTCGAGGATGCGAGCTACGTGAAGCTTCGCGAGCTGTCAGTCAATTATCACTTTGGGCCTGTCGGCGGCACCGGTGACTGGAAGGTTGGATTTGTAGGCCGGAACCTTCACACGTGGACCAAGTTCCGCGGATTCGACCCGGAAGCTGGCAACACGACGGGACCGTTCAACTCGTCCGCGCTCACGCCGGTCGCTGGATTCCGTTTCCCGAATCTGCGCACCTACACGGTACAACTCTCCTCCTCGTTCTGAGGTATGCAAGCAAATAGGATGTGGGCGAGTCGCCGTCGCTGGCGGCTCGCCCCATTTCCCCCGTCCCCTTTTCAGAATCAGCGAGGTCTTTTGATGCAATACAGAACTGGTGTCAGACTACCGTCGGTCATACTCCTTCTGGCGACGACAGTCGTTGCGGGGTGTCGTGACAATCCGCTCGACGTTCAGAACAAGGCGCAGCCCGACGTTCTCAAGGCGTACGGAACTCCGGCAAACGTTGAGTCGATCGTCTCGAAGCTATTCCAGCAAATGTGGAATGGACAACACGGGGCGAGCGACAACATCCAAACGCAGACGATTACGATGTCTTTCGAGAGTCATTCACAGCTCGGAAACTTCGGCATGGGCACAAGAGCGGCAATCCCCCGCTCACTGATCGATAACTCGATTGGAAACGCTGTAGCGACAGGAAACTTCCGTGATTTCGATGTCTTGAGCCGAGTCTCTCGAAGCGCTACGAACTCAATTGCCGCTCTCGACCGCTTCAAGGCGGCCAATCTCACGATCGGATCTCCCGCCCGCGATGCAAGAGCTAAATCTTTTGCATACTTCAATCTTGGCTACGGACTGGGTCAGATCGCGCTGTTTTACGATTCAGCCGCCATCATAACGCCGGCTACTCCACCTGCTGAAGTTCCCGCGTTGTCAGCAGCTGCGGATGTTATGAAGTACGCGCTGGGCGCGTTGGACTCTGCCCTGGCAATAGCCAACAGCGCAGCCGCGACCAACGGGAGCAACGGCTGGCCCATTCCAACAGAGTGGGTCTCGGATCCTGGCGGTACCGGCTACACATTAGCGCGCTACAAGCAGATCGTTCGCTCCTATAAGGCGAAGTTCCGCGCTGGTGCTGCCCGGACACCCGCAGCGCGGGCGGCAGTAGACTGGCCCGCAGTAATTGCAGACGCCACGAACGGCATCACCACCGACGTCCAGGTCCAGACAAACGCGACGACCGGATGGGGCTCGAGCTGGGTGACACAGATGCGTGTTGGGTCTACGTGGAGCCAAATGACTCCGATGATCCTCGGCATGGCAGACACGACCGGCGCATATGACAATTGGCTTGCGTTGCCGCTCGGGCAGCGGAGTCCGCTGGCCTTCAGTACGCCCGGCCAGGCCGACGCCGACAAGGGAATCATGCGTACCCCCGACAAGCGGTTCCCGTCTGGTGAGACGCGTGCAGCGCAAACAGCGGTGACGGGCAATGTCAAAGGCGGGCCGCCGGCTGGAAGCATTCTCTACTTCCGGAATCGACCCTCTGGTGAGGATACGCCTGCCGAGCCGTGGGGAACCTGGTACTATGACAATTGGCGCAACTGGGCGATCGGGGCTGCTGGCGGCAATGGACCCTACCCGCTGTTCACGGTCGTAGAGAACGACATGCTGGCAGCGGAAGGTTACCTACGCACGAGTCAGTTCGCGCTCGCTGGTCCGCTGATCGACAAATCTCGCGTGCGTGCAGGATTGCTTCCGGTCACAGGGATAGCGGATCTTGCGACGCCGGTCCCCGGTGGAGGTAGGGCGTGTGTACCCCACGTTCCTCAACCGCCCAACTACACCACGACTGCCTGCGGAAACATTTTCGAGGCAATGAAGTGGGAGAAGCGAACGGAAACGAGTTTCACCGGCTACGGCCAGTGGTACGTCGACTCGCGTGGGTGGGGTGATCTGGTTTTGGCCACGGCTCTCGAATGGCCGGTGCCTTATCAGGAACTGTACGCGAGACAGCGTCCCAGTTACACAGATACCAATGTTGCTGCACGTGGAACTTACGGCTACTGAGTAGGTGAGCGGTGTGGTTTCGTTGTTCGACCTCAGCTTCGTTTGGCGGTGAGGGCGGGTTGAGCGGGTTGGCCGGGCACTGGAAACGGATAGCCGGGGGGTTTCTTCTGGTGTTCCTCAACGGTGTGGCGTCGGGGTGTTATGTGAATACGCCTCTCGTAGCCGCTCCTGTCCCGGGCAGCCAACTCGATATGGAGCTGAATGACCAAGGGCGAGTCGGGCTAGGTGAGAGCGTTGGCCCGGCCGCCACAACGGTGGAGGGTACGCTGCAATCGCTTACCGACTCGGCATACATGATTCGCGTTGCGTCGGTGGGCTATGTGAACGGTCAGTCGAACAAGTGGAACGGTGAGCCGTTGGCGATTCAGAAGGTATTTGTAAAGGATGTAAGCGAGCGCAGGTTTTCCCGAAGCAGAAGCCTTCTTGCCGCAGCGATCTTCACCGCGGGCATAGTTGCATTCGCTGTAACTCGAAGCCTTCTGGGAGCCGGAAATTCTGATCGCGACAACGGAAGCGGTGGGGGCAACGGTCAGTAGACTTTTTACTGAGCTTTGAATCAAATGAGATCCTCAGCTCAAAGACTCTTAACGATTTTTCCTGGAGTGCTGCTAATGCGACTTTCTCGTCTCATAACGTTGGTGATCGCCCTGACAGCTCTGACAGCTTGCGGGAGCGACAACGTCTTCGATCCGGGCAAGCCCGCGTTGGGGGATGTCCGGTTCGTCAACGCGGTCGCCGATACTGGAGCAGTCGACATTACCATGATTGACCAGATTGATTGGTCCGCCAAGGCGCTCAACCTGAACTTCCGTGCCGGGACACAGTATTGGCCAACAGAGGCGAAGACGCGGCACATTCGCGTCTTCCCGACGAGCCGCAACATCGGCGTTACGTCGCAGATCCTGCTGGACACGCAGGTGGATGTTGCAGCCGGTTCGCGCGTGACATTCCTTCTTACAGGGAGTGCTCGCGCTGGTACCCTCGCCTTCGTCAAGATCGACGACGGCGTAACCCCGCCCGCCGCTGGACAGATTGGTGTAAGGGTCGTGAATGCATCGACCGGCGCAGTTGACGGCTATCTCGTCACAGCGGCTACCGATCCCGTTTCCGGTACCCCCTTCGCCGCAAACGTCGGCGTGAACGCTACTTCGGCTTATACAGGACGCGCAGTGGGCGCTGCCGCCGTTCGAGCGACCGATGCCGGGTCGGCAACGGTCAACGCTTCTCAGGCAGGGCCAGTTGCTCCCGCCACGCCGTCCGGTGAGAAGCCCGCCGCTGGCGTGACCGCTGAAGGTACGCTGTTCTCTGTGTACTATTTCCCGCGCGGCGTGGCCGGAAGTCCCCAAAATGCGCTCGCTACGCCCGGTATAGTGTGGTTCGTAGATCGGAATCCAGCTGATTGAGCTGACTCCCGGGCTCTGATTCCAGGACACCCCTCCACTCGTGGAGGGGTGTTTTTTTTTGTCTTGCCACGGGAGAGCCTCGGCAGGAACGTTCCGGATTGGTTGAGACAGCTGGCTTACCACGGAGCTTGATACGAGATGATTCGCAATCTGTTGCTAGTCGGTGTGGCCGGAGTTGTCGCAGCTGATTTCGCACGGCGATGGTCAAGACGTGCGGCGCTCCGTGCCTTTCGCCGCTCCGGTTCCCGCATGGACCGATTCAAGCTGACCAAGAAGCCTTTCATCAGGCAGACGCTTCTCGCCGACGAGCGAATCGCAGAGGCAGTGAGGCAACACGCAGCGGAGAATTCGATCGACGAGACGACGACATGGCGACGCGTGGAGATCTACATCGACGAGATCGTCCCCTTCTTCAACATTCTCACTTACTACAAGATCGGCCTCGTAGTAAGCCGAGTGCTGCTCAACTTTTTCTACAAGGTGTCCGCGGAGTACGCGGGAGGGTCTTCGCACGGCACGCTCCCGCGCGATTCGATCGTGATCTACCTCATGAATCACCGGTCGAACGCCGACTACGTTCTCGTCGGATACGTGCTGTCAGGGCAGGTCGCGATCTCCTACGCCGTCGGCGAATGGGCGCGGACCTTTCCGCTCGAGTACATCTTCAAATCGTTCGGCGCCTACTTCATCCGGCGAAAGTATCGGGAGAAGCTCTATCACACCGTGCTCGAGCGATACGTTCAGCTCATTACGCGCAACGGAGTGACGCAGGGCATCTTCCTCGAGGGCGGCTTGAGCCGGGATGGAAAACTCGGCAAGGCGAAGATCGGGCTGCTCGACTACGTGCTCGGCGTTGCGCGCGAGCCGTCGATGCGGCAGAGACTCTACATCGTGCCGGTGGCGATCAACTACGATCGCGTGCTGGAGGACCGCTCACTCATACGGGAGCTCGATGCACGGGAAGGACGCAGTCGCCCGACCAGACGAGCGCAGCTCGGCGAAGTGCTGCGCTACGTGTGGTGGAACATGGCGCGTCTCGTGGCGAGAAGGTGGCGGCGATATGGACGCGCGGCGGTAGTCATCGGCGAACCCTTTTCACTGGCGCCGTGGCTCGAGCAGCAGGGCCTCGAGACGGGAGGACTGTTCGCGATCGATCGAGCGGAGCGTCTGGCGCGGGTTCAGACACTCTCGGATTCCGTCCTCGAGAGAATCGCCGCGATAATTCCCGTGACGCCGGTAACGCTGGCGTGCGCAGCGGTTCAGAGCTTCGACGGAGATTTCATCGCGCACGATCGGCTGATCGCGCGAATGGGCGAGATGCGCGATGTGTTGCGCGAGCTCAATGCGCGCGTGATCCATCACGAGGGAAGCGTCGACGACATCTTCGACCGGGCGTGGCGAATGTTGAAGATGCGTCGGATACTTGTGAGAGTCGGCGCGGGATACTCGGTGTTGCCGGGCAATCGACCGCTCGTGAGCTATTACGCCAACAGCATCAGCCATTTGCTCGGACCATTCGCCGAGGGAGTGCGCGAGCGCGATCAACTGCCCGCGCTTGCTGCCGGCACTATCCGCGCTCTTTAGGAAATCGCGACTGCAACTCCGCGTCAGCGCAGCTCCGGGTCGCACAGGAATTGTTTACGCGCCGCGGCCGAAAAATCTCACCATCGCGCTCGCCACTCTAGAATCTCACCATCGCGCTCGCAACTCTATGGTAGTGGGCGTTGTCAAACTGGAAGGAGAAACCACGAGCGCTGCAGCTCAGCTACAGCAATTGTCGGATCGTTCGCATAGCGATTCGTGCCGGTGACCCGACGAAATGATTCGTTCGGTTGTCTAATACTTCACTTGGCACTTGCGTGTACACCAATCTAGTATTCGAAAGAATGCCATCCCTACCAGTGCAACGCGCTTCGACACGACATCGTGCCGCTCACAACCGTCCGGGAGAAACGGTTATTCGGCGCGCGGTTCGGATTGCATCTCGATGCTTGCTTGGTCGCAGAGCGAGCGATCACAACACCCGTGTGAACGGGTTCACCATCAGGAGGCGAGGTTCATGGACTATTTTCAGTCAAGAGCTCGGCCGGTTTCCGGTTCCCACCCACCCAATTCAAAGAACAGCCTAGAGAAAAGATTCGTTAGAAAGTTCATTGGCGCTTTAGCGCTGCTTGTCGGCGCTGCATCTACGCTCAGCGCGCAGAGTGGCACGACGATCTCCGGCACGGTGACGAACGAGCAGGGCGTCCCGCTTCCCGGAGCGACGGTGCTCATTCAGGGCACGACAACGGGCGCGCACACCGACGACGCAGGTCGTTACGTGATCGTCGTTCCGGCCAGCAACGCGAACGGGCAGTCGGCAGTTCTCGTTGCCCGTGTGATCGGCTACAGCGCGCGCCAGGTTCCAATCGTTCTGACGGCGGGCTCAAACATCAGCCAGAGCTTCGCGCTGGTGGTGAATCCGCTCAATCTCGACGCCGTGCTGGTGACCGGCGCGGGAACATCGACGACGCGTGAACGCCTGACCACCACGATCAACACAGTCGACAGCTCCGCACTCACGCGGGCGGCCAACCCACAAAACGTCGTCTCCGCTTTGGCGGCCCAGGCGCCGAACGTGGAAGTTCGCACGCAGTCGGGCGAGCCCGGCGCTTCGGCATCGATCAAGATCCGCGGTGCTGCGTCTCTGTCCGGCACCAATCAGCCGTTGTTCGTGGTCGATGGACAGCCGATCGACAATCAGACCTTCTCGACGCAGAGCATCGCGAACGGCTCCGGCACAGCCTCGGGCGCGGACGCGAGTACGGTCGCGCCGAACCGTGCGTCCGACATCAACCCAGCCGACATCGAGTCGATTCAGATCTTGAAGAGCTCCGCGGCGGCGGCCATCTATGGAGCCCGCGCGGCGAATGGTGTCGTGCTTATCACGACCAAGTCAGGTACGCCAGGTGCGACGAAGTACGTGATCTCGTCGACCGAGACCTTCGACCGGGTCAATAGCCCCGATCTCCTCCAGCACACTTTCGTGCAGGGACTCAACGGAGTTGCGGCTACGTGCGGAGCACCCGATTGCAGAGTGGCCAGGTATTCGTGGGGCCCCGCTGCGACAGCCGGGACTCCGCTGTTCGACCATTCGAGTGAGTTGTTCGACACGGGCATCACCGCCGACAACAACCTGCAGGTCTCGGGTGGCAACGACCGGACGACTTTCTATGCGTCCGGTGGCCTGATGAATCAGAACGGCTACCTGAAGGGTCCGAACAACAAGTACAACCGTGCTACGATCCGGCTCAAAGGCTCGCAGCAGGTCAACTCCAAGCTCAAGATCGGCGGCAACCTTAGCTACGTCGATACGCGCGGCAAGTTCGTTCAGAAAGGATCCAATCTTTCTGGCGTCATGCTCGGCGCGCTGCGTACTCCGCCGAACTTCAACAACGAAGACACCTATTTGCCCAACGGGTTGCAGCGGGCATATCGCTTTCCAAATGCGACCAGCGTCGCGGCGATGGAAGGCGCGGTCTACTACGACAATCCGTTCTTCGTTCTGGACAACCCGGGTAATCGCAGCGAGCTCGGACGGTCCGTCTCGAACTTGACGGTCGATTACACTCCGATGGACTGGCTCTCGGTCAACGAGACGCTGGGCGCGGACTACTACAACGACTGGCGGCTCGAATCGCTACCGCTGACTTCCGGCGGTGACGCGGTTGGAAATGTCACGCGCAACGATCTCAACAACCTCGAGATCGATCACAACCTGATCGCGACGGCGAAGCACACGTTCGGCGCGAACACCGATCTGACGTTCACTGTCGGTCAGAATCTGAATTCGCGTCGGCTGCGTCAGACATTTGCCTTCGGTGAGCAGCTGATCGCGCCGACGCCTTACAACATCCAGAACACGATCACGCCGCGGGTTCAGGAATACCGCGCTCTGCGGCACATCGAGGCGTATTTCGGGCAGGCGGAGTTGAGTCTCCTGGATCAGCTCGTATTGAACGTCGGCCTCCGCAACGACGGATTTTCGACGTTCGGTAGCGCGAACCCAAGAGCGAACTATCCGAAGGCCAGCGCGGCGTGGACCTTCAGCAATCTGCTAAACCACCGCGACCGAACCGGAATCCTTTCGTACGGAAAGCTTCACGTCGCTTACGGAGAGACCGGCAAGGAGCCGCCTGCGTACTCGGCAGTTACGGCCCTGAACTCGACGACATTCTTCGGGCTCGGCGGATTCGGAGACGCCCTCAAATCGGGCATCAACGGCCAGGGTGCATTGTCGACGAGCTTGATCGTCGGGAATCCCAACCTCAAGCCCGAACGAAACAAGGAAACGGAAATCGGTGCCGACCTCGCTTTCCTGAATAGCAGGATCGATTTGTCGGCCACCGGCTACAACAAGCGCGGGTCCGACATCATCCTGAGCGCGCCGATCAACGCGTCGGCGAATGGCTCGAATCAGCAGGTTCTCAACGCGGCGACGATTTCCAACAAGGGTCTCGAGCTGACGCTGAATCTCCATCCGATTCAGCTCCCGAACGCGGCCTGGGATGTCGGCGTCCAGTACGGCAGGAACAAGGGAAATGTGCTGAGCCTCAACGGTGCCCAGTTCATCAACTACGTCAACGAAGGATTCACCGGCGCGATCGGTACGTCGGCGGTTGGCTTCGCTCCGGGCGTCATTCAGGGTGCGGATTTCATACGTTGCGGACGCGGGATTACGAACGTCGCGATCCCGGGTATGGGAGTAGTTCCCGACATCGATGCGGTGTGCGGAAGCGCACCTAAGGGGGCGTTGTTCCTCGGGCCGGATGGTCTTCCGGTTCCGGATGCGACCCAGCGGATCATCGCGGATCCCAATCCGAAGTACACGATGTCCTACAGCACCAGCGTGCGCTGGAACAAGATCTCGCTCTCCGGCCTGCTCGATGTTCGCAAGGGCGGTAGCGTTTGGAACGGCACTCGCGGTGTTCTGGACTTTTTCGGAACGGGCATCGACACGAAGAACCGTACGATGACCAACGGCCAGTATGGCGTGAACTACGCCCTCAAGAACTATCCGACGACCGCTGGACCTGGCAAGGATGTCGTTCCTTTCCAGACGCCAAGCGACTGGCAGAACTGGTTTCTATCCGACGGTGGCGGGTTCGGCACCGTGGGTGCGCAATTCGTCGAAGATGGCAGCTTTGCCAAGCTCCGCGAGATCTCGCTCACCTACACCCTCGACAATCCGTTCTTCAAGAACCTGACCGGGTTCTCGAGCGCGGATATTCGCTTCGCCGGCAGGAATCTCAAGACGTGGACGAAATACACCGGCTTCGATCCAGAGGTCAATCTGGGCGGAGCTGAGTTCCTGACTCAGGGACTCGACTATTTCATCAATCCACCGACGCGGTCATTTGTCCTGTCGTTCAGCCTATCTCGCTAGCCAATACGGAGAATCCAGAAGTGACTAATCATATAAAACACGTTGCGGCGAGGCTCGTCGTTGCGACCGCGATAGCAGTCGTCGGGGGGTGCAACAACTTCCTGACGGGCGGTGAAACGAGCACCGATCCGAACCGCCAGATCGTGGCGACAAACGATCAGTATTTTGTTGCTACGCAGGAAAATCTTTGGGCTTATTGGGGCAGCGATCCCGCGCGCCTCACAGGCATCCTGGCCCAGCAATTTCACGGGGTTGCAAATCAGTACGGCGCGCTGGACGCGACCTATTCACACGATCCAACTACGACCAACGGCACGCACGCGGCGATTTACACCTCGGGCGGGCTGGTCGACATCAAGAAGCTCCAGACCGGCGCCAGGCTGGTAGGTGATTCGCTTTACGTCGGAATCGCGCAGGTGGAGGAAGGAGCCTTGATGGGTACCGGGGCGGATCTCTTTGGGGATCTCGTCTACAAACAGGCGCTTACGGCGACCACGAACCCCACACTCGACGATCAGTTTGTTGTTTACGATTCGGTGCAGAAGGTGTTGTCTGCGGCGATCGCCAACATTAACTCGACCGCCGCTGGAAATGTCGGACCTGGGGGTGCGGATCTCGTCTACGGCGGTGATCCGGCCCTCTGGACGGCGATGGCTCACACACTCAAGGCCCGTTTCTTCATGCACACGGCCGAAGTGAGAGGTGCCGCTGCTTACGCATCCGCGCTCGCGGAGGCACAGCAGGGCATTGGGAGCGATGCCGGGAATTACTTCGGAGCGTTCACATCCCTGGTTCGACGGAGTGATCCGCGAGACGCACTGTATTTCGCGGCGAGTGGCAATCCGCGGTGGCTGAGCACTACACGGGCAGCCGCTGATTTTCAGCAGCCCTTTGTCACGTACGACGAGAACACGCTGATCTGGGCGGAAGCGGCGTATCGCACAGGGAATCAGGTAACCGCGCTCTCAAAGCTGAACGAAGAGCGCGCGAACCATGGGCTGTCACCCGTTGTTTTCGCGGGACAAGCGCTCCTCAACGAGATCCTCACCGAGAAGTACATTGTCGATTTCCAGCTCGGCGAGGAGGCATGGAACGATTACAAGCGTACCTGCACGCCCAATCTTGCTCCGACGGCTGTGGGGCAACCGATACCAGGCCGTCTGTATTACGATGCATCGGAGCAAAATACGGATACCAACATTCCGGCTCCAAATACCGGCGTGAACGGTCTTCGGAACAAGAACGATCCAGCGAATGCCACGTCCGATGGTACGGGCGCGGCGTGCAAGGGTCAGTTCTAGGACTGAAAGTAAGTGAGAAACGTTCGAGCCCAGTCAACTCCGACTGGGCTCGAATGCTTTTCACCATCACAATGGTTGCCTCGGCTTCAAAAACAACTCAATGAAACACGTCGCGCTCAAATGAAGAATCAGATTCGAACGGCGTTGATTTCGGTCTCGTTTCTGACCACCGCTTCGTGTACGTCATACACGGCGATTCATGGAATCGAAACTGCGACGGGGAACAATGTCCGCGTGCGGCTTTCCGACAAGGGCGCAGTAGATCTTGTTCAGAGCATCGGGCCGCGGGCGCGCCAACTGGAAGGAACGCTCAAGCAGCTGACCGATTCATCCATGGTGGTATCGGTTCGCCGGGTTACTCGTGAAGGCGGGGGAGAGGACACGTACGATGGCCAGGACATTTCCATCCCCTCGCAAGACATAGAAACCGCGGAGGCGAGCAGAACCTCGGTGCCGCGGAGCATTCTCGCGGCCGGGGGCATACTCGCGTCAGCACTTCTGATTGCCAAGGGAGCGGGCGACATCTCGGGCGGGAGCTCAAACCGCCCTCCGGCGGGAGGCCGCTAGTCGATTCGGTGGTCTACGGCGATAACCGTCGGGTACGGTCAGCGTTTCTTACCAGACTCCCACGCTCGAGTGGCTGAGGCTGCTTTCGATCGTCACTCGGACCGCGGAATTCCCGCGGAGCGAGATTGCTTGCGATACGAAGCTGTCCGTGCCTCCTATCCGTCGCGCGGCAATCCTTATCACGCCCATCTGTCCCTGAAGCCGGGGCGGGATCTCGATCGAAAGATTGTGGGCGGCTGCTACCTGGGTAAACCTGGTTTGAACGCCGTCGTGCACGACGTAGAGGATGACGTCGGCCCAATTGTGATTCTCGACTTCGAGCACGACGGGTTCAGGGGCGATAGTTTCCGCCGCCTCGGCCAGAGAATCCGTGGTCACAGGATGTCGACCGGCGCAGGCCAGGAGGAGGCCGGACACGATGAAACATGAGGCGAGCGTAGTGCGGCGGCGTGTCATGTTTTCTCCGACGCCAAGGTCGCGGCGCCATGTCGCGACGGGTACCGCAATGTGCTGCATGGACCAAGCCGCGTCGAGAGTCAGTTCACGCATCGGTCAGCGTCAAGACGCGGAACGCTCGAGCGTCTTCGCTTAGGTTTACGCGAGTGCTGCTTAGGTTTACGTGAGTGCCGCTTCGGCTGGACTCGGCGCCGCTTAAGTTGACATAACTCTAGACGCGACCTAACTTTGTAGGCTGGTCTGCCCCGGAATCCCGGGCGGCCACGCACCT
>WNFR01002714.1_pt1 | contig 34792 bp, 30 predicted proteins | sample 5400221 | NCBI WGS metagenome assembly WNFR01 (sample SAMN13153357, study PRJNA577476) | soil metagenome | isolation source: 40 cm soil under Madrone tree | place: USA:California | collected 2016-06-14
GAAAGTCGCGGACGTCGAACTTCGGGCCCAGTTCCTGCTCGGCCTTCTTTCGTAGTTCCATGATCTTGAGCTGGCCCATCTTGTACGACAGCGCTTGCGCCGGCCAACTGATGTAGCGGTCCACTTCGGCCACTGCTTGCGTCGGAGCATGCGCGCGCAAATACTCCTGCGCCTGCTCGCGCGTCCATCCCATGGCGTGAATCCCTGTGTCGATCACTAGGCGGGCGGCACGAAATCTTTCGCTCGCCAGCTGGCCAAACTTGTTATATGGATCGCGGTAGACGCCCAGCTGTGAGCCCAGGGACTCGGCGTAGAGCGCCCATCCTTCACCGTAGGCGCTGTTCCAATAAAACTTGCGGAACTCCGGAAGATCTTTCTGCGAGTGCGCCAGCGAGTTCTGGAAGATGTGCCCAGGGATGGCTTCATGCAGCACTAGCGCCTCTTTGTCGTATTTGACTTGTTTCTCCGGCTGATAGGCGCGCAAGTTGAACCAGCCGGGCGCGCTGCCGTCCGGCATGGGCGGTTGTGCGTTGGACGCGCTTGCCTGTTCGCGGTCCTCCGGGATGGCGCGGATTCCGAACAATAGGAATGGGATGTGCTTGAACTGGTTCGGCAGCTCCGGCTCGATAATCTTGGCCGCATTGCGGCAATAGACGAGCATTTCATCTTTCGAGTGGAAGCGCTGCTCCGGATCGTTGGCCAGCTTCAGCTCCAGTTCGCTAACCGATCCGTTGAATCCGGTCTGGCGCGCAATAGCGAGCATCTCTTTTTCGATCCGGTCCACCTCGGCCAAGCCGATCTTGTGAATTTCTTCCGGACTGGAGTTCGTAGTTGTGAGCCGCCTGATGAGGATCGCGTAGTCTTCCTTTCCATCTTGCAAGCTTGAAATCCCGATCTCGGGCCGCGCATGCGCCGAATATGTGGTCTGCATGTAATCCAGCAGCTTGCGCCATGCGGGACGAAACTCGTTGTCGAAAGTGTCCGTGGCTTCTTTGCGTAGCCGTGCTCGCTCGGCTTCGGGAATGCTGGACGGCATCTTCTTGAGAAATTCCAGCAGCGGCGTGCTCTCGGAGTTCTGTGCGGTTTGTGTCTTCAGCTGCTCAATGACGAGATCCGCGACGATCTTCGGCTGGGTCACACCGCGATCGATGGCCTCATTCATGATCGCGATGTTCTGGTCCACGTAGGCGGGAATGGCATGCAGCCGCGCGATGATATTCTCGCAATCCTTGACCGTGAAGGCCGGCATGCGATCGATGGTGATGTAGACGCGGATGTGAGCGCCAAACAACTGCCCCACTCGCAGCAGATAAGTTTCGAGATCCAGAGCGTCAAGCTGGGTGTGCAGGTCATAGCTCAGCAGATGCACGCTGAGCAGGTCCTGGTCCGAAAGGCCGATCGTGGGATATTTCTGAAGTTGGTCGAATCTTTGTTGCAGGTGAGCGCGCCGCTGGTCGCGTCCGTGCTTTGAGAGGTCGGCCCAGCGGTCGTCGTACTCGTGATGTCCAATCGAGGTGGCAAATTCCGGCTCGTCGCGCAGCCGCTCCTCAAAATATTGCGCAAAGAATTTCGAAAGCTCTGGCGAAGAACTCTGCGCGAGCGTGGTTGGACAAATCGTGCAGACGAGCGCAACAAGAATCAGGGCGGTGGACAACAGGCGGCTTTTCACGAGTTCGATCATAGGGCATACATTTTATTGCCAAGGCGGGTTTGACAGCCACTTGCAGGCGGCTCTCAACTTAAAGGTGATCCCGCCAACCATGACGCATCCGCCATTAGTGCTCATCTTTTCAAGGATCTCGTGCGAATACTTGGCGATACCGATATATACTGCTGCGGACATGATCCCGCCCGGCATTTGGGACAGCGCATGCGCTAGCTTGAGCCGCAAAGTCTCGGAAGAAATCTTGAGAGATTTTCCAAGTGAGGTACGAATGAACATCAGAGATTTCGACCTAAAGCAATTATCGAACCTGAAGTACAGAATCTGTTTGGGGCTGATGCTCTCTTTTCTTGGTGCTGCCGCCCAAGCGCAACGGACGATGATTAATGACGATGGCGCCAGGGTGATCGCCCTTGAGACGCTGTGGAACCAAGCTGAGACTGCGCGAGATGCGGCGGCGCTCGACCACTTGCTTGCGGAGAAGTTCACTTATGTCGATATCGATGGCAGCATTAAAAACAAGACAGAATTTCTTGTCAGCATTAAACATCCTCCTGAACATATCGAGAGCGTTGGCAATGAAACGTTGAATGTACAGACCTATGACAACATAGTCATCGTCAATGGAGTCTACCTCGAGAAGGGAAAACTGAAAGGAAAAGCTTACTCGCGGCGTGGGAGATTTACTGATACCTGGATCAAACAGCGCGCCGGCTGGATGTGCGCCGCCAGCCAATCTACGGTGATTGAGAAGTAGGCGACGCTTCTCTGGCGATGTGAGTCGTCACTGCCATTCGTTTCTGTCACGCGCGGTTGCATAAACCCCGAAAAACGGGCGAACATTGATAGCGGCCTGACAAGAACGGCCGCGTCTCCGCATGCCGCGATCGATGACCCTCGAACAGGACGCATTAAACGCTCCACCAACACGGCGGCACGTGAAGTCTGCTTCGCACCGGATCGGAATTCATACCTCAAGCGCCGGAGGCGTGGAGAACGCTGCCGAACGCGCTTACGGGCTCGGCTGTAATACTTTTCAAATTTTCTCTTCCAGTCCGCGACAGTGGGCGCCATACGAGCTTGGGCGTGCGCAGTGCGAACAGATGAAGCGTTTGCGAGATCAGTACGATTTGAAGCCGCTCGTGATCCACACCAACTATCTGGTGAACCTGGCCAGCACAACTGAAGTCTTTCTCAAGAAGTCGATTCAGGCATTTCGAGGTGAAATCGAAAGAGCCTTGGCGCTCTGTGCCGAATATCTGGTGCTGCATCCGGGATCATTTCGCGGTGCTGACCGGGAAAAGGGACTGCTGCAAACGGCTGCGGCGATTGCGGTGGCGAGCCGCGGTCTTGATCTGGCACGAGGCGGGCTGACGATTCTGATAGAAAACACGGCCGGCGCCGAGTTCTCGCTCGGGGCCAGCTTCGAGCAGGTTTCCGAAGTCATCGATCACTTGCAGCACCATGTTCCGGCGGCGGCGTGCATCGATACATGTCACACGCATGTAGCGGGTTACGACATCACATCGAAAAAAGGTTTCGCGGAAACTATCGCTAAGCTGGATGCAACGATTGGATTAAGAAATATTCCGGTATGGCATTGCAATGACGCGAAGGCTGCACGCGGATCGAAGCTTGATCGGCATCAGCATATCGGGCAGGGAACGATTGGGCCAGAGCCGTTTCGCTGGCTTCTAAAAGATCCTCGGCTGGCACACGCCGCATTTATTGCAGAGACTCCGATTGATATTCCCGGAGACGATCGAAGGAACGTGGATGCGCTGAAGAAGCTTGCGAAGTGAGCGCAAATGCGTTGGTGGAGGATGTAGTTATTTCGTGAGTTTCCGCATTTGAGCCAGCGTGATTGCGCGCCTGATGTGCCCATCGGCTGCGATCAAAGCCTGTTCGGCGCGACTCCGATTCACCTCACCCTGGACCATCACGAGAGCAATGGGTATGCTACCGCCGGCGCGGCGCAACATTCTCTCTGACTGATCTCGCGAAAGTCCCGTGGCACGGTGCAGGATGGTGATCGCCCGTTCCGTAAGCTTCACATTTTTCGGGTGCACTTTGACCATGAGGCTTCCGTACACGTAGCCGAGCCGCACCATTGCGCCGGTCGAAATCATGTTCAGCACCATCTTTTGCGCGGTGCCTGCCTTCATTCGCGTCGAGCCTGAGACCACCTCCGGCCCAGTCTCAACAACGATTGCTAGATCGGCCGCCTTTTGCAGTGGTGAGCGGGGATTGCTGGCAACGGCAATGGTCTTTGCGCCTTGCGTACGTGCGTATTCAATTGCCGCGACGGTGAATGGAGTACGGCCGCTGGCGGCGAGACCCACGACAACATCTTTGGAACCAGGCTTTCTCTTGCGCATTTCCTGAACACCGAGTTCGCGGGAGTCCTCGTCGGCCTCGACTGCGGCGCCCAAGGCCCGGTTCCCGCCAGCCATGACGAACTGGACTGTTTTCGGATCAGTATTAAAGGTTGGAGGACATTCTGCCGCATCGAGCGCAGCAATTCGGCCGCTAGTTCCCGCGCCAACATAAATGAGCCTGCCTCCGGATGCGATTGCTTCGGCGGCCCAATCAATGGCGCGAGCTATTTGCGGTAAGACCTTTTGGACTGATGCGGCAACCCGCGCGTCTTCCGAATTAATGATGCGTGCGATTTCCACCGCGGGTTTGGTGTCGAGGTCTGTGGAGCGCGGGTTGACCTGCTCGGTGATGAGACGATCTAAGCCAGCTGCCGACTGTCTCAACGCTTTGCCTCTAACCCTTCTACAACTGCGTCATGAAAACGTGGGCGGACTTCCTTGATCGCCTGGCTCGAACAATCCGGCCAGGTGCGATTGGTTAGCAGGATTACCGACAGTTGGCGCTCGGGATCGATCCAGAGCGAGGTTCCCGTGTATCCGAGGTGTCCGCAGGAAGATGACGAAAAATATTTGCCGGATTGCGAAGGAGCTGAAGGCGTGTCCCATCCCAAAGCTCGCGAAGTGCCCGGAGGAGAATTCTCGCGATGCGTGAAGGCCTGCAAGGTTTGAGGCCGAAGGATGGGCTCGCCTCCGCGAAGAAGGTCATGCGCAAAAATGGCCAGGTCAGATGCCGTGCAAAAAATGCCGGCATGTCCGGCGACACCGCCCAGCACGCTGGCGTTCTCGTCCTGCACTTCTCCCTCGATGATCCGCTTGCGAAATGTCTGGTCGTCGGCGGTGGGCGGAATTCGAGACCTCCATGCCGTCGGCGGGTTGAACGTGGTCTGGGACATGCCGAGGGGCCCGAACACTTCGCGCTGGCAGAAGATGTCGAGCGGTTCTCCCGCGATGCGCTCCAGCGCCAAGCCGAGCAGGATAAAACCGATATCGCTGTATTCAGCGCGAGATCCCGGCGCATTCCGCAAGGGAATGGAAAAGCATTCGCGCAGCAGTTCGTCCTTATTGGAGGCGCGCAAGTAGAGCTTCTCGTAGGCGGGCAGGCCGGAGCTGTGAGCGAGCAGCATCCGAAATGTGATCTGGTTGCGCCGTGCATCACTAGCCGCGAACTCTGGCAGCACTCCCACGACGGGCATCTCCAAATCGAGCAGGCCGCGCTCCCACAAGATCATCGCCATCGTTGTGGTGGCAACCACTTTCGAGACCGACGCCAAGTCAAAAACACTGTCCGCGTTAGTGGGGGTTGCATCCTGCGCGTAGGTAAACCGTCCCAATGCTTTTAACGCCACCAGCTTTCCTGAATGAGTCACCGCGACGGAAGCGCATGGGAAGGCTCGCTGTTCAATTGCATTTTCAAGGACAGTGAAAGCAGCACCGAACATTCGCTCCTGATCTTCGAACTGAGGGGCAGGGAATCGCAACGATGTAGTCGTAATCTGCAGAGAGGTTTCGCGAATCAAGAGCTACCGCGTTTATAGCAGACCCGAAATGCCGGGTAAAGGCGCAGTGCCATGAACGGCACACCATCTATCGTAACTTGCTCTATCCACTTGCTGCTGTTGTAAATTCATGACATTCCATGCCTGCAAATGTACTGAAGATTACGGCCGTACTGCTGGTTCTTTTCGGAGGTAGCTATGCCGAGAGCCAGGAGGTGCAGAGCGCCAATCTCAATCTTCTTGATTCTGTCGTCGAAAGTGCAATTCAGAACCACGAAATCCCCGGCGCGGTGCTGGTGGTCGGCCATGACGGTAGGGTGATTTATCGCAAAGCGTTCGGCAATCGCTCGCTGGAGCCCACTCGGGCGCTAATGACGGTCGATACGATCTTCGATATCGCATCGTTGACTAAAGTTGTGGCCACGACAAACGCCGTTATGCAGCTCGTGGATCAGGGAAGAGTCCGATTGAATGACCCTGTGGTGAAGTACATTCCTGAGTTCGGACAGAACGAAAAAAGTGATATCACGGTACGCGATCTCCTCACACATCACTCGGGTCTGGCACCCGACCTTGATCTCACTCATCCCTGGGCGGGCCGCGATGTGGGATACGAAATGGCGTTCGCGTCGACGCCGTTAGCTCCTCCCGGCGCCAGGTTCATTTACAGCGACATCAATTTTATTGTGCTCGGCGCGCTGGTGGAACGGGTGAGCGGAATTCCTTTGGATTCTTACTGTGGGCAAAACATCTTCGTGCCGCTGGGAATGTCGCACACCCGCTTCCGCCCGCCGGCAGAGTGGCTTTTGCAAATTGCACCGACTGAGTACGACGAGCGCGGACAGATGCTGCGTGGAGTTGTGCACGATCCAACCGCGCGCCGCATGGGAGGCGTCGCTGGTCACGCCGGAGTATTTTCGACTGCTGATGACCTCGCAAAATTCGCGCAATTCCTGCTCGACGGCGGACCAGTACTTTCGTCGCTGGCGATCCAGAAAATGACGAGCCCCGAACAGCCTCCAACTTCACCGGCCATACGTGGATTCGGTTGGGACATAGATTCACCGCTCTCATCCAATCGTGGGGAATTATTACCCGTCGGCTCATTCGGACACACGGGATTCACTGGCACTTCGCTCTGGATTGATCCCACTACGCGCACTTATATTGTTTTGCTGAGCAATGCAGTCCATCCACGCGGGCAGGGGAAAGCCATTTCTCTTCGCGCGAAAGTTGCCACCGTAGTCGCGGCCGCCATTCCGCTCAACCCGTCGCAACAAGAGGAGCTGCGCTGGAAAACCATCACCGGCTATAACGAAGCAATGACTGCCGAGCACCATTTGTTTGGACGCAATGGTTCCGTACTGACCGGAATCGATGTTCTTGAATCGCAGGATTTCGCGCTGCTTCGTGGAAAGCGAATTGGCGTCCTCACCAACCAAACGGGAATCGACTCAGCGGGCCGCCGCACTATTGATGTGCTCGCACATGCCAGTGGCGTTCAGCTGACAGCAATTTTCAGCCCGGAACATGGCGTCACCGGCACGCTCGATACGATAAACGTTGGCAACTCGCGTGACGCCGTAACCGGGATACCCGTATACAGCGTCTACGGAGGCAAGGATGCCGAACGGCGTCCTCCTGTCGATGTGCTGAAGCAACTTGACGCGGTTGTAGTCGATCTGCAGGATGCGGGTGTGCGCTTCTACACTTACGAGACTACGCTCGGCTATTTTTTGGAAGCCACAGCCAAGGCGGGAATTGCGCTGGTCGTGCTTGACCGGCCGAATCCTATCAGCGGCGCGTTCGTTCAGGGCCCGCTTTCAGAGCCTGGTCGTGAGAATTTCACGAACTATGGTCCGGTTCCTGTGCGGCATGGAATGACGCTTGGCGAACTGGCCCAGATGTTCAACAGCGAGCACAACGTTCACGCCAAGCTCACAGTGATTCCTATGAAGGGCTGGATGCGAGGCGATTGGTTCGATTCAACCGCCGTGGAGTGGACAAATCCTTCACCCAACCTTCGCAGCTTGACCGAAGCCACGCTTTATCCGGGAGTCGGTTTAGTTGAAGGAACGAACATCTCAGTGGGCCGAGGCACTGAGACTCCCTTTGAGGTAGTGGGTGCGCCTTGGATTAATGCTCGCGAGTTCGCGCAATACTTGAATGCGCGCCAAATTGCCGGAGTGAGATTTGTTCCCCTGTCGTTCACGCCTACCTCCAGCAACTATGCGGGACAGCTCTGCCATGGAGTGAATGTCGTTTTGACTGGCAGGGAATTCCTCGATGCGCCGGAGCTCGGGATGGAATTGGCTTCAGCGCTTACGAAACTCTATTCCCAGCAATTCCACTTGGAAAAGATGCTCGAAATTCTCGCCAGTCAGGCTGTGTACAACGCGCTTGCTAGGGGCGAGGATCCGCATCGCATCGCACTCGATTGGCAAGACGACCTCGTAAAGTTCCAGAATGCACGCGAGCGCTATCTGATCTATAAGTGATAACGATGTTGGAGCGACGGGCGTCTCGCCCGTCCCGCCGGGCGGGGACGCCCGGCACTCTGCCCACTCAATGTGCAATGTATCCTTTTGCAAGTAGGTTTGCACAGATACCCTGCTACAAGTGCGTTCATGTTTCTCCCATTCCCCGCTAGAATGAGTTAACCAGGAGCAGTTCACCTCATGCAGCTCGGCAATCTCAAGAATCCAGTCGCCAACGCTTTCTATCGCTGTGCCGGCCCGAATTGTGGAATTTTGAAGAAGACGCACGACCGCTGGTGGCTGATGTGGACCTCTGCCGTTAACTTCAATCAGCCGGTCCTGTATCTGTGCGCGTGGGACGACGAGATCGCGAACCGCGAAGGCACGCTCCACGTTTGCGGCGAGCTTTGTGCTCAGCGGCTGCAGAGTCAATTCATGGGTAATGTGCGCGAAAACCAGTTGAGACGGCTAAGCGTGTGAGGATCGGGCATGACAATGGCATTCGCTACTCATGACGGCACTGCAACATAGGCCCTCCAATAAGCAAAACCTTCTGGAGATGAGGCGCATCGTACTTTCTTTTAAGGCATTTTCCTGTCATTCTGGTCGAGCCTAGGAGGTCCTATGCGGGTTCTGATCGCGCTGGCTTTGCTGTGCGGCGTCGCAGCGTCGCAGGATAATTCTGCGAATCCGTCTCTCACGACCGGCTCGCGCTCTAAAACGAGTGAGATAACGATTCCATCCGGAACCAGGGTTCCCGTGATGCTGAAGAACACTATTTCCACCAAGAGCAATCACGTCGGCGATCCTATCTATGCGCAGAGCACATTTCCGGTAGTCGTGAACGACAAAATCGTGGTGCCAGCGGGAACCTACGTGCAGGGAAAGATCAGCGCCATCAAACCAGCGGGCCGGGTGAAGGGTCACGCCGAAGTGCTCATTCACTTCACCACGCTGATCTATCCGAGCGGCTATACCGTGATGCTGCCGGGCTCGCTCGAGAATGCACCCGGCGTAGATAAATCCAAGGTGAAGGACAAGGAAGGAACGATCCAAGGCGACAGCGGAAGAGGAGAGAGAGCTGCAAAAATCGCCGTGCCTGCGGCGGAGGGCGGCGCCGCCGCTGGCGGATTGGCAACCGGATCGCGTGCGGGCATCGCCGAAGGCGCGGGAATTGGCGCTGCCGTCGGTGTTGCCATCGCAATGTTTATGCGCGGCAACGAAGTGAAGATGGGGCCGGGAACCACGCTGGAAGTTGTGTTGCAGAGGGACGTGCCAGTGGACGGTGCACGGATTCGGACATCCTCACTAGCAGAAAGAGAATGAGAGATTTGGCTGTGCTAGGCTGCCAGGGATTCAGTGGGTCTGCCTTAAGCTTTCATTTCAACTGAAATAGCGCGTTCACGTGCGCTGTTATAGTCACGCTCTGCGGCGTGAACTCAGCAGTGGGTGCAGGGGCTGCTTCGGCCGCCGCCATACGTGGAGATGCCATGAGCATGGGCCTGACCGGGACCTGGTTTTCGAAAGTATCCACTGAAGCGTAGATCAGATCGCCGACGGTGCGCCCGCCAGCTCGGGCCACGGCATCGGCGGAGTCACGGGCGTGCCGGTAAGAATCCTCTACGGCCTTGGACTTCGCAGTGTCCCTGTCCTCCAATGTGTAACTGAGCTGCTGGTTGTCAGTGATGTCGACTGTAGCAAGCTGCTGGAGAATAGGTCCGATTTTGCTGAAATCCTTCAATTTCACTGACACATTTGAATTTACGCGGTAGCCTACAAGCTTGCGCTTGGGCGATTTGTAATCGTAAACCGGTTGAATGGCAAAGTAGCCGACTTGCGCCGACTTTGGGTCAACGCCATTTGACCGCAGAATCTGTCGAACTTCTTCGGTCGACTTGGACGCGCGCGCATACGCCGCTCCAGAATTATCTTCTTGCGCCGAAATTGCGAAATCAATTGCGGCGGTGTCTGGATTGGCTTCGAATTTTCCGTCAGCGCCAACGAAAACGGTGTTCGGTTGTGCCGTGACGGAAGGATGCTCCTGCGCCACAGCGAATCGGAACACAGATGCGACGACGATAGCGGCGAGAATTAACTTCTTCATAATGTCCCTAAAAGATTGCGAAAATCGCGCTTACTCGGCCGTCGAGGGATCGATCACAGTCTTGATCTCGGAAATGGTGTTTGCAGGGAACCCTCCCTGCCGGGCGTGCTCCCGGACCATCTGCTCGTTCGGGGCCCGATATATGCAATAAATCTTGTCTCCGGTGACGTAGCTCTGGATCCACTGAATCTGAGGTCCGAGGTTGTTCAGGACGCTGCATGACTTTTGCGAAATGCCGCGCAGTTGTTCGGCTGACAGCTTTCCCGCGCCAGGAAGTTCTCGCTCGATCAGATATTTGGGCATGGCTCACCTCGTGAAGGATGATCTATGTGAGGCAAAAGCCTAGCAGGGAAGCCGTCCAGCTTGCAAGGAAGGGATCAGGCCTTTGCGGTTGCGGAATAGGCCACAGGGTAGATTTGCGCTTCGATATTCTTACGCAAATCAGACCAGATATTTTCCGGCATGCTGAGAAATACTTTCACGACCTCAGGATCGAACTGCCGTCCAGACCAGCGCTCAATTTCTTCCCGTGCGGCCGAGAGCGGTTGCGCCGCGCGGTAAGGACGGTTGGAAGTCATCGCATCCAGGGTGTCAGCGATTGAAAAGATGCGGGCGCCCAGGGGTATTTCTTCCGCTTTCAGCCCGCGTGGATAGCCAGTACCGTCGAACTTTTCCTGGTGCGCATAGACAATCTCGGCGGCTTCGGTGAGAAACGGAATTCGTCTCAGAATCTGATAGCCGCGGTAGCAGTGCTCGCGCATGATCGCGACCTCATCGGGATCGAGTGCGCCGGGTTTGCGCAGAATCGCGTCCGGAATGGCCATCTTGCCAATGTCGTGCAGGAACGCTCCGCGCGCAATGACGCGAATCTGGTCTGGGGAGAGGCCCATGGCGCGAGCTATCGCAATCGTAAATGCAGTCACGCGCTTTGAATGACCTTCAGTTTCGGCGTCCTTAAGGTCGAGCGCGTTGCCGAGGGCCTCAAGGGTGATGTCGTACGACCGCTCCAGCGTTGAAATAGCCTGGCGCAATTGCTCGGTGCGGGCAGTTACAAGAGCCTCTAAATTGGTTTGATAAGCCCGGTTTTCAAGCTTCAATCGGCGGTTTTCGAGCGCGCGTCGTACCGCAGCCAGCAATTGGTCCCGCTCAAATGGCTTGAGTAGGTAATCGTAAGCTCCGTTCCGAATGGCGCCAAGGGCGACCGATACGTCTGTGACGGCAGTGACCATCAGCACTGGCATGTCAGGGAAACGCTCTTTTGCAGCTTCCAGCAGCGCGATTCCGTCCATTCCGGGCATCATCAGGTCGGAGAGCATAAGCTCATATTCCTCGCCAGAATCGAGTAGGGCGAGCGCCTCTTTGCCCGACCCGGCCTGGGTGCAGACAAAGTTCGCGGAACTGAGCATTACGGAAACGAAGTCACGAATAGGGTCTTCGTCATCAACGATGAGGATACGTTCGGCTGGCATAACGATACGGCCTAGTGTATCGCTGATTGTACCTTAGGTGTCCCTATCGAAAGTAACCAAAGGCATAGGGAAACCCAGCCGGTTACTAAGTTATCCATGCTAAAACCTAAACCATTGGCTGACCACGGTCGAATTGTATGAACACGGTCGTCTGGCGCGCCTGGGACGTCCTCAATGGGCTCGCCGTACCCAAATTCGTGATCCGCGAAACGGCTGTGCTGCTCATACTGGCCGCCAGTCTGCTCGTATTTCGCACGCTGCGCGAGCGCTGCCTGATGGTCTGGATCATCGGCTGGCTCGCGTACTTGGGCTCACACCATACCCTGCCCAGTCGGTCACGCCGAATTTATTCTGGCAGTGGCGCTGTTTGCGGCGGGAGCCTTTATTTACGCAAGCGCGCGTGATTTTCTTCTTCCTCTACTCGCGATCAGTGTTGTCCTGATTGCTTTTGCATTGTTTCAGGGCGTGTGTTGGCCTGCTTCGCCGACGGCGCGCTTTGCGCTGGAACTCTCCTATCGAATCCTGAGTCTGTCCGCCGCCGTTCAGGTGCTGCGCTTCCGACGCGCCCGAAACGAGATTGGACCATGGGTCTTGGCCATCGGCCTGATGCTCTTGCACTTGGATTGGTCGCCACTAAACTCTCATCTTCTCGCAGAGGCCGGCGTACTTCTGGACATGCTGCTTGGCCTGGGCATGCTCATGGTTGTCTTCGATGAATCCAGGCTGCACACCCGACGGCTCGCCACCTTGAACGCTCTGACGGCGAGCATTGCGCGTGCTGGGCAGCAGGGGCCAATGGCGGCCACGGCATTGAAGGAACTGAAAGAGCTGATGGGCGCCGATGCAGCCTGGTTCCGGCTGATCGATGGGCGCAGGCTTACGATTTTTCAGCAAATTGGCCTCTCTCCTGAATTCCTTAGTGATCGGACTTCAGTCGCGGTAGATGACCCAGTCGAACGTATTCCAGAAAAAGCGCGACCGGCCGTAATCAAGATGTCTCAACTAGACGAGATGGCCTCGCAGGTTTTTCAAGGCCAGAAGCTTCAGCAGATCGTGATCGCTGCCGTGCCAGGCAAGAAGTCGATGGTCGGCAATCTTGTCTTGGGTAGCCGCAGGCCGAAGTCCTACGCCCCGGACGAAATGGATTTTCTGATGACCTGTGCCCAGCAACTTGGCCTGGCATCGGAAAACTTTCATTTGGTCGAGGAAATACTTCGGTCGCACCGGCAGTGGAGTAATACCTTTGAATCTATTCAGGACTTGGTCCTACTGCATGATTCTGAATGCCGAATTCTGAAAGCGAATCCTGCGCTGTTGCGACGGTTGCAGAAATCCCAAGCCGAAGTGGTGGGCCAATTCTGCAACGGTGTGTTACCCAAAAGTGATCTCGGCTGGGAGGATTGTCCTTACTGCAGTGGCGTGGAAGACGGATTCTACGAAGGCCCAGACCCCTTCGGAGGCTTCTCAGTCGCATCGACTTCCACTTATGTGGACCAGGCTACGAGGCAGAAGGGCACCATTCATGTGGTGCGAGACATTACCGAACGACGCGCTGCCGAGCAGAAATATCGATCCCTCTTCGAGCAGGTGCACGAAGGGGTGTTTGTTACGACGCCGGGTGGCAAACTGCTCGATTGCAATGACGCATTCGTCCGCATGCTGGGATATTCGAACCGTGAAGAACTGCTTGGCCGTAACGTGGACACGGAATTCTACACCTCACCTGAACAACGAGGTGTCTTCCGTCGCGAGGTCGAAAATAATAATTTTGTCCGCAACTTCGAAGTCAGTCTGGGACGCAAAGATGGTTCCAGTCTAACGGCGCTTGAGAGCAGCTTCGCCACCCGGGACGCAGCCGGGAAAATCGATTGCTACCAGGGCTTTCTGCTGGATATCACGGAAAAGAAACAAGCCGAAGATGAGATCAGGCGCAGGAACCGCGAACTAAATGCGTTGAACGCGATGGCGGTGATCGCGACACAGAGCTTTGATTTGGATGAAATATTGAATCTCACGCTTCGTCAGGTGATCTCGCTGCTCGGGGGCGAGGCTGGCTCGGTGTATCTGGCGGAGTCTGACAATCAATTTCGACGCCGTGCGAATTGGGGACAGCGCCTCACAGATCGCAAGCGTCTGGCAGAAGTCAGTTTTCCCGAAGGCTTGGGAGACCTGGTCATGCGTTCGCGGGCCGAAGTGCTGACCGCTGAATATCAGCCACACCTGCCGCAGGCGGTCTCAGAGTTCGTCCGTGCCGCGGAAATGGGATCCACGATTTGGGTGGTTCTCTGGGGGAAAGATGCTCCGACTGGCCTCATGGGAATCAGTCGCGGCCATGTCGATGAGTACACGAGTAATGACGAAAATCTGTTGGTGGCCATTGGCCGACAGTTGTCCACCACGGTTGAGAAGGTGCGCTTGTACGAGGAAACTTGCAAGGCCTATGACGACCTTCGCCGCGCCCAGGAGCAATTGCTGCAAAGCGAGAAGATGTCGGCCATCGGGCAACTTATCGCTGGCGTCGCCCACGAGTTGAACAATCCTCTCACTGCCATCCTGGGATACGCGCAGTTGCTGGAAGCAGAAAAGCTCGAAGCGCGTGCGATGGAGTATGTTGGCAAGGTCTTCAAGCAGGCGCAGCGCACTCATCGCGTGGTTCAAAATCTGTTGTCATTTGCCCGTCAGCGTAAGCCGGAGAAGCACGAGTTTGACGTAATCAAGGTGCTGGAAGAGTCTCTGTTGCTTCGCGACTATGACATGAAAGTAAATAGCATCAAGCTGGAGCGTGATATCCAAGCTGAGGTGCCTGCCGTATTCGGTGATCCACATCAACTTGAGCAGGTATTTCTTAACATCATCAACAACGCATTGGACGCAATGATGGACGACCCGAATCCGGAGAGTCGGGAACGCAGCTTGCGCGTACGGGTACACGCGTTGGAGCAGAAGGTGGTGATCGAATTTCAGGACTCCGGGCCAGGCCTCGCCGAACCCAGCCGCATTTTCGAGCCCTTCTATACCACGAAGGGAGTGGGTAAGGGCACTGGCCTAGGCCTCAGCATTTGTTACGGCATCGTCAAAGAACACGGCGGAGAAATTTCTGCAAGAAATGTGGAAGGTGGGGGTGCAGTCATTGAAATCCGGGTGCCCTCGGCTGGGCATGCAGTCGTGGCGCCTGAGCCGGTGCACGTTGTGCCAAGGTGGGAGAACGCTCTTGAAGGAGCAATTCTGCTGGTCGAGGAGGAAGAGGCGGTCCTTGAGTTCGAGCGGGATGTCCTAATGGGAGCAGGCGCCAACGTTACGACAGCGGCGAATCTCGACGCAATGAAGTCAGCCCTCGCAAGCCAGTCGTTTGGAGCCTTGATCCTCAGCGGAAAGCTGCCCGGAGCAGCGCCCGTTGCTGAGACGCACCGATGGATTGCCGAGAATTGGCCTCAGTTTTCCGGGCATGTCCTGTTTACGTTCTCCAGTCTCGCCGAGCCAGAAGTCCGCAATTATCTTGAGCAGAACAACATCCCGTTTCTGGTGAAACCGTTTGAGGTTGGAGACTTAATCGCGAATGCACGGCGGCTGCTGGTAAAAACCAAAGCCGCAACGGCGGGATAGTTTCCACGAATTACCTCAGTGTTCTCCGTGCACGCTGTGGTTGTGATTGGCACCTAAGAGGGACGGGTCTCCGCTGCTTGCACCAAGCTTGACCGCCCGATATGCTTCTCGCTTATGCAGACGTTAGTGGAATGCGTCCCTAATTTTTCTGAGGGCCGCGATAAATCCAAAGTGGATGCCATTGTCGACGCCATGAAGCTCGATGGCGTATATCTGCTCGACCGCGAGATGGACGCCGACCACAATCGCTGCGTCATCACTTTGGTCGGCGAGCGCTCTGCGATCCAAGAAGCGGCAATTCGCGGCGTGGGCAAGGCCGCCGAGTTGATCGACCTCAATCAGCATCAGGGGGCGCATCCACGTCTGGGGGCGGCGGATGTAGTGCCGTTTATTCCTATTGAAGGCGTGAGCCTAGAGGATTGCGTGACTATGGCTCGCCAAGTGGGCGAGCAGATCTGGAGCCGCTATAAGATCCCGGTTTACCTTTACGAAGCAGCCGCTAGCTCTCCCGAGCGTCAGAATTTGGAAAATATTCGGCGCGGGCAGTTTGAAGGTATTCGCGACGACATTGCGACCAACCCGGCGCGCAGGCCGGATTTCGGAGACGCTCGATTGCATCCCACAGCTGGAGCATGCGTCGTTGGCGCGCGCAAGTTTCTCATCGCCTACAACATCTTTCTGAACACCCCGGATGTCGAGGTGGCAAAAAAAGTGGCGAAGGCGGTGCGCTTTTCGACCGGCGGTCTCCGCTTCGTGAAAGCTGCAGGATTTTTGGTGCGTGGGCAGGCCCAAGTCTCAATGAACCTGACGGATTTCGAGCAAACGCCTATACACCGCGTATTCGAACTGGTTCGCCGCGAGGCGGAGCGACATGGCGTTGCTCCCGCGAGCAGTGAAATTGTCGGGTTGATTCCGAAAAAGGCGCTGGAGCAGGCGGCGGAATGGTTCCTTCAGGTTGAGAACTTCGATTCATCTTTAGTGTTAGAGAACAGGTTGGCCGCGGTAATGGGCGGGAAAATGGCCGTCGGAGGTCTTCGCGCTGGCGTCGAGCCGTTCATTGAGCAGCTTGCAGCTCCTACGGCCACTCCGGGAGGCGGAAGTGCAGCAGCGGCGAGCGCAGCAATGGCGGCAGGACTGGCAGTAATGGTGGCTTCCATGTCGCGCGGGAAAAAAGCCTACGCGCAATTTGAAGGACAGTTGAGCGAAGCCTCCTCGCGCTTGTCACAACTTCGTGAAGAACTGAAGGCCCAGATTGACGCCGATGCGGAGGCTTATAAGTCGGTTATGGCGGCGTATAAGAGGTCGAGAGAATCCGCCGCTAGCGATGGCCTGATTGATTCCGCGCTGAAACAGGCCACTGCTGTCCCTTTGGGCGTTATTTAGAGTCGTTGAAGGACGCGGAGTTTGCTGCACAGACCCGGCAGCGGGCCCAAGCAGTAAAGGCCTGACCTCCGCCGCAGCATTGACAAAGAACCGGTTAGGGTAGTTTCGCTCTGTCACCCGGCGACGGGGCTGGACTACAATGAGCTTACAAGCTGGGTGACTGCTGACAATCGCGTTGCATCCAAGTAATTGATCCTTGAGGTATTCATGAAGACTTATTTGTGCAAGGCGCTGAGAGTACTGTGTGTTGCGGTTTTGGCGTCCGCTGCGGTTGCCGCTCCGATTGGCTCCTCCATTCGTCCCGCGATACCGGCTGACGTGCAGCAACTCATATCTGTGGATTATCGGTCGCTGAAGAATTCCGACACCGCGCAGCAGCTCAAAGCGCAGGTTCTGCCGGAGAATCTGAAGCAGTTCGAGACTGCGCTCAAGGGCGCAGGCATTGATCCCGATCGCGACGTGGACCAGCTGACTTTCATTTCTTATCGGCATCCCAAGCAGGGGCTGGAAGTGGTCGGCGCCGCCCAGGGAGTCTTCGCTATGAAGACGGTCTTGAAGAAGCTGCGACTGAAGAAAGTGCGCCCGGTGAAATATCACGATGCTGAAATTTACCCCATGTCGGGCGGCATGGAGATGTCCTTTCTCGACGAGACCACGTTGCTGTTCGGCGATGGTCCCGCTCTGCGCGGCGCTCTCGACGCGAGAGATGGTTATGTTCCGACTCTGGATTCGAATCCAGACATCGCAAACCTGATCGGGGATGTTGAGTCTGGTTCAGTCTGGAGTGTTCTCGACCAGAAGGGAACGCAGAACATGCTGTTCTCGGCGCTGGGGGATGCTTCGCACCTCGCCGACTACGAAACTGTAAAGAAACGCATTCTGGGCTCGCGCTACATCATGAACTTCTCGAACGGGATCAACTTCGATCTTGATGTCATGACTTCCGATTCGGTGACTGCGGCGACGCTCTCTTCCTTGGTAAAAGCAGGCGTCCTCTATCGGAAGATGACCGCGAGTTCGGTTGAGAAGACTGCGCTTGAAGATGTTTCGGTGAACTCGGACAGCTCAAAGCTGCAAATGCATTTCAAAGCTGATGATAAGCAGTTTCAGTCGCTCATTCATACGAGTTTGTTTGCTGCCGTGTCGCGATAAGGTTCGGGATTTCTGTAGCCTCTGCGGTAGTCAAAACCGCAAACCACAGAGGACACAGAGTTACACAGAGGGAACAGAATCACACAGAGGAATTCACGAAGTTGAATTCTTATTCTTTTTTACCCAGCCTTCTTTTACGATCTGCTTGGCTCGCCCAAGGGCTAGTGAATCCGGGGGCACATCCTCGGTAATGCAGGACGCCGCGCCAACGTAAGATCCCCTTCCGAGCTTCACTGGAGCGACCAGAGTCGAATCGCTACCGACGAAGACGTCGTCTGCGATGATGGTTTTGTTCTTGTGCACTCCGTCATAGTTGCAAGTAATGGTTCCAGCGCCAATGTTGACGCCATCGCCGATCTCGGCATCGCCGAGGTAGGTGAGATGATTGGCTTTGGACTTCTTGCCCAAGCGCATTTTTTTAGTCTCGACAAAATTTCCGACGTGAGCGCCTTCACCGATCTCGCTGCCTGGGCGCAAATGCGAATACGGGCCAATAACTGCGCCGGCGTCAACCCGCGCTTCGTCAAGCACGCATCCCGTTCTGACCAGGACGCCGTCGGCAATCTCAGAATTCTGAATCACCGAATAGGAGCGGATCCGGCAATCTGATCCGACGCGCGTGTTTCCCAGAAGCTGAACGAAAGGTTCGATAGTCGTATCCGCGCCAACTTCCACGTCGCTGTCGATAACGCAGGTCTCGGGGTAGAAAATGGTCACGCCGTCGGCCATTAACTGTTGGCACTTCTGCCGGCGCATATCGCGATCAAGTTGGACCAATTCCGCCCGAGTGTTGCTGCCAAGAATCTCTCCAGGATTATCAGTCTTTACGGCTACGACTCGCTGCTTGGCCTTACTGAGAACCTGCGCCATGTCTGTGAGGTAATACTCGGCGTGAGGATTATTGGTCTGAATGCGGCGGATGTTCTCAAATAGCGCCTTAACGGAAAACGCATAGAATCCAGCGTTAATCTCGCGAATTTTGCGCTGGGTTGGCGTGCAGGATTTCTCCTCCACAATGGCCTTGACCTGGTCGCTTTTCGCGCCAGGACGGATAATCCTGCCGTATCCGGTTGGATTTTCAAGGTCCGCGCTGAGCAGCGTCATCGCCGCTTTCTTCTGCCGATGAAAGTCGCACAATTTGCGGATTGTCTCGGGCGTGATGAGCGGCGCATCTCCAGAAAGTACGATGACTTCGTCGTAGCCATTGAGCGCCGGTTCGGCGCACATCAACGCGTGGCCGGTTCCCCGTTGCGGCTCCTGCACAACAAATCGGATGCCGGTGCCCTCGACTCGCTGTCGCACCAGTTCGGCTTCGTGCCCGATGATGGCATAGATGTCTTCCGGAGAGACGACCTGCCGTGCGGCTGCGATCACGTGGGCCAGCAGCGGCTTGCCTCCAACCTCATGCAGCACTTTCGGATGCTTTGACTTGAGCCGGGTACCTTTACCAGCCGCCAAAATGGCAACAGCTAATCGCGGTGAGACTTTGGCGCTACGGGGCGCTTGCTTCATGGGTCTCACTATAAACGAGTGGATGAACGGGAAGGCATAATGGAGTTTCGGCCGGGATTTTCACAGGCTGCGGTTCGATGTAAGTTGCTGAATTTTATGCCCATTCATAGCGCTCTGGGCGCGAATGGAACCCAACTTATTAACAAATAATTCTTGTGCAAGGTTTTTCCTACTCTGCTAGCATCGGTCGCAACTGCGGTGCCAATCTCTATAGATTTCATGTGTTTACGCAGTCGCGGGATGTTTCGCGATGGCACCGCAACTGCAACGAGAGTTGTAGTTCTCTCCCCCTCCCACTCTTCGGGCTGAAGTGCGCGTTAGGAGAGCAAATTGAAGCATTCGCGTCGCCGGGTTAGTAATAGAAAGACCAAAATCAGTTCAGCGTTGATCGGGGCCGCCGTTCGTGGCTTGGCTTTCCTGCTGATTGTCGTGATTTGCGTTGTGGGGATCCGCTGGATGTCCGGCAGTGCTAAGTTCTACTCCGGGCAGTGGAGACGTTCTGAGTCTTTCCGCGCTGTTAGTCTTTCAGCGCTTGCTGGCCCGCAAGCCGGAGGGATTACCGCCCGTAATTCGCGCCTGGTTTACCCATACTCTGTGATTCCTGGCGGAGTGAAGTCCGCAGCCGAGTTGCGGGACGCAACGGCTCACGATGCGGTCGCCGCCGAGCACTATGCCGGCTTCGATTACAATCGCGCGCGCATCGTGGAGGTTAGCGAGCCGCGACTTGTATATCTTTCGTACCGCCGCAGAAACAAGATCTACTGGACGCACAAGCAGGCCAGTCTGCATCCAGGAGAAAAGCTGCTCACCGACGGCCACATCACCGCGCGCACCCGCTGCGCCAACCAGGTTTCAGTGCTGCCGCAGGCGAACACGTCGCCAGAAGAACCAATGATTGCGGAGTTGGAACGTCCAGATGCGGTGGCCAGCGGAACAGAGGTATTTCCTAATCTCAGTTCGAGCTTGTTGGACGGCGATCCTGGAATTCCAGCCGGGCCCTCTTCGGGAGGCACATCAGGCGGATTTGGGCCGCCTAGCGGGTTCGTGCCGCTGCCAATCGGAGGACCGACGGGGTCAAAGCCTCCCACTCCGGGTGGAGGACCTGGATGCACTACAGGCAATTGCAATCCACCACCACCGCCGCCGCCACCACCGGCGGTTCCCGAACCGGGAACTTTACTTTTGGTAGGGTCTGGTGCGGCTGCCATTTTCGGCAGATTTCGCAATCGGCGCTGATCCCAATCTGGAACAATTGTGCCCGTTGCAGGTCTGGTACTAGTACCAAAGTGCAGCTCCCCACAAGTTCTGCGCTGCTAGAATCCGCTCAGGCGGACAATTTCTGAAATATTTCCTTGCAATATTTGCATTTGCGCTGCTTGCCGCGCCTACGGGCGCGAGCGCACAGGTTTCCGTCCGCAGCGTCTCACTGGTTAGCGATAACCCACTGCAGCTGAGAGTTCAGACCAGCGGACGGGTCTCGCCGCAAGCGCAAATGTTCTCCAGCCCAGAGCGCCTGGTTATCGACATTCCGAACGCTACTCCGGGAATCGGTCTACGGGGAATTACTGTGCATGGCGGCGAAGTAAACAAAGTTCGTGTGAGCTTGTTCACGGCCAAGCCGCCGACGACGCGAATCGTCGTCGATCTGGCCCGGCCGCAGTGGTATCGCGTTGTGCCGGATGCCTCGGGGCTTCTCGTAAGCTTCGGATCCGATCCTGACAATGCAGGTAATACGCAGCCGACCATTGGATGGGTATCAGGCGGAGTATTGCCGACGCCTGTGCGTCAGCAGGGCGGCGGGTTGATTGTTCAGAAGAGTGCAGCAAAGCAGGCAGCGCCGCTACCCAAGAATAGCGTGAGCGTGGAATTTTCAAATGGACTGCTTACCATTCATTCGACTGGAGCCACGCTCTCAGAAGTGCTGTTTCAAGTTCAGAAGCAAACTGGCGCTGAGATCGCGATTCCTTCTGGCACTGAGCGGGATCGGGTTGCCTCGGATTTTGGTCCGGGATCACCCAGTGAGGTCCTTGGTGAACTTCTCAATGGTTCGGGATTAAATTTTGTCGTAGTAGGATCAGAAGCCGATCCGAACCGATTGCGCAGCGTAATTCTTAGCCGGGAATCCGGCGGGGTGAGTGCGCCACAGGCTGATAACCCGGCCTACACTCCGCCAGCCTTTGCAGAAAACACCGAACCTCAAAGCCCGGAGGGGATGGCTCCTCCACCTGAGGACCCACAACAGCTGTCGCCAGATAGGCAACCACCTCCCGGACCGCCTCCTGACGCGGCCCCCAATTAAGGGTCCTCTTGCTGTTGCCAGGGGTACTCAGAGGCTGAAGCCAAGTGAATTTGTGGCGCTTCTTGGGCGACGAGTGTAAGAGTGTGAGTGAGAGCTCGTGTCGTCCCTACGGGACTCGGATATCTATTTCACTTGACCCAGCGCTCACGCGCTGGCTAATAGATTCCGCCCGCTTCGCGGGCTCGATTCTAGGTGGATTGACAGCTCCACATCTCAGGCACGCTCTGGAAGGCGTGCCCTTTCAAGTCAACCCAGCAATTAGAGCCTTTCCAACCTGCCAGTGCTTTCAGTTGTGAATTAGTCGAACCGGAATTGCTGAGGCGCCTCCGCCTGAGACTGCCGGGCCTGGACCAGCACTTCCGCACCCAATGACGTTGAGAATATAAGTGTCGAAATCCCCCTGCTGCAGTCCCGAACCGCCACCCGGCCCGTTGTAGTTCACAAACAACTGCAGGAAGCCAACAACTGTTACTTGCGTTGGCGGGGGCAAAACCCGGTTGTCGAAGAGCGGAACGGTGATGATCGAATCGCTGGTACTCACAAGCGAACCAGGTTGAATTGAGTAGCGCGCTTGGCTGAAGGTTCCAGGCGATATTTGCGGCCCACCATTTGAAAGCAATGCAGTCAAATTGATTGTGTCCTGTTCGGGAGTGCCGGAAGGCGGTCCTGGATTATTGGTGTGTATCAGACACTGCAGTCCCGATCTGGCAGGCTGGCCCGGCCCTTGCGGATTCGTGGTTACATCCCATGACGCAGCGGTGCCGGACGTGCCGCATTGCTGAAAATCAAAGACGCTGCCATCGCAGCACTCGATGCTTCTTTCGAAATCGGTGCCGCTATTACCGGCACATCCCTGAGCTGAGTTGCTGGGACAATACTGGTGGCTGTCGGGAACAAGCATGGGCAGGTACTCACCGGCTTGTGGATGAGGGCCTGGGTTGGGTTGACTTGAGTTGGATTGTTTCAACACGCAACCAGCGCTGTTTCGCTTGCACGCTGAACTAAGCGGGAGGTGCTCGCCGATAAACGGATTTCCCGAATTATTGACTGCACCCGTGGTTGGATCGACGAATGGGATACTTTGAGCGGAATCGGTATTAGGAACAAGAAAGGGCTTCACACATTTCGGAGCGGAAGGCAAGAAGGAGCCGGTGTTGCTTTGGGCGTACGCTGGATTGTAAGCCTCTGCGATGGCCGTCGCGCTAACCGAAGCCGCTGAGTTTCCCCAGATGCGAGCAAAGAAGATCGGCAGACCGGTTCTTTCTAATCTCACCGTCACTTGCGGATTACCCTGCACGTTGAAATTTAAGGCTGGCGATCCGCTGGCGAATTGAGCAGGCGTACCCATGACATTGTTCTGCGGTAGGACTGCAGCGGCAAAATCTCCGGCCATTGCGCGAGCCACATTCTGCAGACCCGTGTTGCCTGGGTGGGTCGTGACCCCGGAGTCAACGAAGGCTTTGGCAGCCGCCAGTGCAGTCGCATCGGCGGCGCGCTGAATCTCGCCTCTTGCAACATAGAGAGTCGTAAGATCAATCGCGATTGCCGCCATGGCTACGAGACTGAGCATCGAGACCGCTACCAAGGCGATGGTTTGGCCCTGTTCGCGGCTCGTGTCTCGATGCTTGAACAGAAATCTCGTCATCTCAGTCCTGGTTTGCAGCAAGCGCATCTGTCTCGATTTGGGTGACTCCGGCGTAGTTGGAACTTGGTGCTATTAACTGGATCGCACTATTGAACTGCCATTGATACGGGTAACTGATGTCCACGCGAGTTGAAATGACCTGAACCGGCTCTGACGCTCCGCTTACGGGCGCGACCACAAATCCGCGATTGATGTTCAAAGTCAATGTCGTCGATTTGGGGCAAGTTCCGATTGCAGTCCAGACCAGATTTGAGGTCCGCTGAATGGGACCGAGCCCGCAGTCACTGATTCCCGAGGCAATCAGGTCAGCATCAACCAAGTCGCGAATCGCTGTGACCGACAAGGGCATCGTTTGGCTGAGATCGTTTGTGGGCTGAGTGGCCCCGAAACGCGCGCCGTCTTTGACTGCAAAGTTCAGTTTTTCTTTTGTGTTAAACGCGCGCCCAAAATCATAGATGCCCACTACAAAGACCACCAGCAGCGGGATCGCCACCGCGAACTCAACGATTTGTGAGGCGCGGCTGTCAGAAAGGTGGAACCGCCTTGCAGCCAGCATCAGTCTTCTCCTCGCATCTCCACCTGACTCCGCAGCAAAACCCTCTGATTGTTCAGACTGGTGAAGGGAAGAGCTAATTGATACGGATACTGGAAACTGATGATCGCGCCGCATACCGGAGGTGAAGTGCCACTTTGATTCAGGAGGATATTACGACAGATGGTGAACCCGCCACCCGAGGCAGTTGCACAGGTCCCAGGCGGAGTGGCTCCCGGGCATCCTTGGGGCAATGGATTCGGAGGAGAAGGTGTAACTTGCGCGGGATCGAGATGAGCTGCGGTCAATGCATTGTTCACTGCGGTTACGACTACGGCATCACAGGGCAGCAGACTGCTTTGCCATGTACACGGGGCATCGCAATTGGCACAGGCCGGGACTGAAGCTGTCCTCACACCTTCTCGGGCCGCGTGATTAATTGTTCCGTAGATGCTGAAGGCACGGCCGAACCAAAAGATGGCCATCAGGAGCATGAACAGGATTGGTAATACCACTGCCGCTTCGGCAATTTCCGATCCGCTGCTTTCACGCAGGAAACCCGGTCGCGCTCCTGAAAACTGGGAGTTCATATCCTCAAAACGGCACCCACGGCTGGCTGGCAGTATAAAGCAGGACTGCAATGGCTGCCGCAATGCCAAAGGGAACTTTCGCCGCCTCCGGATTGTCGATTGTCAGGTCTTGGCCCGGAAGATGAAAGCGGAAAAAGGCTGCGGCCATGCGGCCCAGATTTCGGAAAGTCTGCCCTAAGCGCCGCTTCCAAATCACCATGCATAGAGCCATAACTCCGTTGATAAGAAGCGTATAGACCAAGACCTGAACGAGTCTAGCGGGCTCGAAGAACGCTCCTAAGCCGCCAACCAACTTCCAGTCACCGCCGCCCAGGCTTCGTATCAACACAAACGGCAACAGTATTCCCAGACCCAGCGCCGCGCCCTCCAGAGAAAGCAAGGCCGCGTGCCGGCCGGCAGCTATCCAGTGGAGAACAATTGCTACTGGAATCGCCGGGTAGGTGAGCCAATTAGGAATCTTTCTCCATCGGAGATCGGTGATGCCAGCCGCCAGCGCAAAGAGCGACGCGAGTATCCAAATTGTTTTGGCCACAGGAGTTCTGGAAATTTTATAGTGAACGCGCGCTTTCGAGAAGGTGTTGGCGGAAGCACCGGTTCGACGAGTCCTCGGTCATTACCGGCGAAAAGCAAAGGCCCGGATAACCGGGCCTCTGGAACGGCGTACTAAGGTTAAGCTAGTGCGGTAAAGTAGAGCTATTGCGCTCGGCGATGATCTTTCGCGCGTTCTCTGCCAGTGCCCGCGCTTGTGGCAGAAGATCGAGAGCTTTAACGACTTCAGGGTCGCTCTCCGCCTTAACTTTCAGACCTTCCTCCTGGCCGAAAGCATCTACAAAGATCTCGCTCTTGAGGTTGGACCGTACCCAGTCGTTATTCTGAACCAGGTCGGCCTCGGTGTACGGGATCTTATCGGCGTCGAGTGACTTGCGGAATTCTTGCATTACGTTGTCGTCCAGTTCGAAGCTCTTCGTCACGTGGTGGCTGACAATGTAATGCTTCGCAAAGTTGAAGAACGCATAGTGCTGCAGCAGCGTGTCCTGAAAGTGGTTGCTCTTGGTTGCATCAACCTTCACGTCGGGAGCGATTCCCCCGCCACCATAAACTGTGCGTCCGCTGTCGGTCAGCTTCACTTCTTTGTTGGTGGTGTCGTTAATTCCATCGCGATCAAAGTAGTAGTCGTACAGCGAGACATTGCTGTAATCGCGCTGGATCAGCCGCCCGCTAGGTGTGTAGTACTTCGCGGTGGTGAGGGCCAGGCCGGTATCGTTTGAGAGCGGGTAAACCGTCTGAACGAGTCCTTTGCCAAACGTGGTTTCACCGATAACCAGACCGCGGTCGTGGTCCTGAATCGCGCCGGCCACAATTTCGGCCGCAGACGCGGTGCCGCGATTTACCAGCACCACCAACGGATACTCTTTGCCGCCATTTCCGTGGCTGGCGGTGTATCGCCGCTCAGGTGACGAGCGCCCGTGGTGAGACACGATCAGTTGTCCTTTGTGCAGGAACTTGTCGGCGACGCCTACGCCTTCGTTCAGCAAGCCGCCGGGATTCTGGCGCAGGTCAAGCACCAGGCCTTTCAGGTCGCCGGCCTGATAAAACTGGTCAAGCGCCGACTGTACTTCCTTGTCGGTGGTCTCATTAAATCCGGAAACGTGCATGTAGCCGATGCCGGGACGAATCAGGAAGTGAAGATCCACGCTGTAGCGGGGAATCTCATCGCGCACAACCGCGAACTCCAGCGGCTTATCAGCGTTTTCGCGAAGCACCGTAATGTGGACTGTCGTACCTTTCGGCCCCTTGAGCAGATCGGCCACGTCGCCCGTCGTCATGTTGTCCGTGGGCTTGCCATCAACAGCACTGATGATGTCACCAGGATGAATGCCGGCGCGGTAAGCCGGCGTGCCCACAAACGGCGCAATCACGATGACCTTATTGTTGCGCGGACCGACCGTCATTCCTACGCCGTAGTACTTGCCACGCTGATCTTCGCGCAGCAGCGAGTACGACTTTGGATCAAAGAAGTTTGAGTGCGGATCCAGCACGTGAAGCATGCCCGGAATCGCGCCATTGTAAATGGCCTTGTCCGGATTGACCGGCTCGGCATAGTTCTGCTCGACGATGTCATATACCTGGGTGAACTCGCGCAGGCTCTGGCTGACATCGGAGTCGCCGTCGCGCGCCGTCGCGGGGTTCTTCTGGGCAAAGACCATCCCCAAAAATCCGCAAAGCGCTAAAAACGAAACGATCAGAATGGAAGCTCGGTGAGAACTACGGGCCATCTTCAATTTTCCTTCGGCCGGGCAACGGGGTCGCCCAAGCAGGCTGATTTTGTGCAGTATAACACGCGAGAAAACAAAAACTTAGACGTATGCAGGCACCAAGGGTCAACCTGCAAATCACCTCAATCTTAGGATGCCGGAAGAGGGAGAAATGATGCGTTTTGTGAGTCGGCAAAGGAAGAGCGGGTGTGGATGTCGGGCGTTCAGCTGGCGAGTTTTTTGAGGAATTCCTGCTCATCCAGCCGATACTTGAAGGCCTTACGCCCGTCGATGAAGACTACCGGGACTTCGTCGGTGAACTGGCGACGCAGGCCGTCGTCGGTTTCGACGTCAACTTCACGCCACCGGAAGCCGCCTCTGCGCTCCAGTTTCGTAAGCTTCTCCTTCACAATTTCGCAAAGGTGGCATCCCTTACGGGAATACACAATGACCTCGCGAAGCAGTGACATGCCCGCGAGTCTAGCAAAGTAGCTGCTGGTTTTTCCATAGAAAGTTGTTAAAAGTTTGCCCTTCAATGCAATGACTGGGGCCACGTTTTTCGGATGGGGCCCCGGTCGTACCCTGGCGCAAAGGGTACAATCCTCTCCATGCCGGATTCCAAGCCGCTTACGGGCAAAGTAGCGCTGATTACCGGGGGCGCGAAGCGTTTAGGCAGGGCAGCGGCTCTTGCTTTGGCCCAATCTGGGACGGATGTGGCTATTACGTTCCTAAGATCCGAGAAACAGGCCCGGGAAACGGTAAGAGACTTGGAGAGCGCCGGAGTACGAGCGATTGCCCTTCGTTGTGATGTGACCGATCCCAGGAGCGTCCGGAACGTGTTGAAAGAGGTTGTTCGAAACCTTGGCAACCTAGACGTCCTCATAAACAACGCCGCGAATTATGAAACTGTCTCGTTCGAGAAACTGACTCTCCATCAATGGGACTCTATCTTTGCCACAAACGTCCGGGGACCGTTTCTGGTCTCGAAGGAGGCCTTGCCGCAGTTGCGCAAGGTGCGCGGCAAAATCATCAATTTGGGATCGCTTGGAGGGGTACGTCCTTGGGCGGACCACGCGCATTACTGCTCGTCCAAAGCTGCATTGCACATGCTCACAAAAGTTATGGCGAAGGCATTGGCGCCGGAGATTGCCGTGAATTGTGTTGCTCCCGGGATGATCGACCTGAGCGAGAAGTCGGCGGCGAGTTTTATGAAAAGCATGGCCAAGCAAACACCGATGCGGCGCAATGGCACAGCCGAAGACGTAAGCGCAGCGGTGCTGTTCTTCGCCAACGCCCCAAGTTTTATTACCGGACAGTTGTTGCTGGTGGATGGCGGGCTGGGGTTGTAGGAATCGCCAATGGGGTTTAGCTAAGGATCGCAGGAACTCGATAACAATATCCTTCGCTTGCGTCTGAGTGCGTTCTCGCTTTGACTATGTCCTCTCGAATTCATCAGTTCCGAAAGCTGGTCATCAGCAAATGGCTGCTTCTGCTCGCGGCTTTTGTTCTCGGTATTACGCTGCTCGCGCAGAAACTGGACGCACAGAAATCTTCGCAGAAGCCCATGCCTAGTGGCATTACTCTCCCCCTCTGGCCGAACGGAGCTCCCGGCGCGCAGCCGAATCCAAAGCCCGAGATGGATACCACGACGTCGAAAGATGACCTGGTGGCAGGCAAACCCGTTATTCGCCTCGGGAATGTCTCCACTCCGACGCTGACCTTCTATCCGGCCGAAGGCAAGAACAGCGGCGCTGCCGCGGTCGTGTTTCCTGGAGGTGGCTACAAGATCTTGGCAATGGACCTCGAAGGCACGGAGGTGTGCGACTGGCTTACTTCGGCTGGTATCAACTGCGTGCTGCTCAAATATCGCGTGCAGGATTCCGGGCCTTATCCAAAGTCTTCTGCCGCGCTGCAGGATGCGCAACGTGCAGTGGGCATGGTCCGTTTTCATGCGGCTGCGTGGCATATTGATTCGAATCGAGTAGGAGTGCTGGGCTTCTCGGCTGGCGGGCATCTGGCCGTTGCTCTCAGCACTCATTTTGAGAAGCGTCTATACAAACCAATCGACGCCGCGGACCAACTCGATTGCCGCCCTAACTTCGCTGTGATTGTGTATCCCGCCTATCTGGTCGTGCCGGAACAGAACTACGCGCTCGATCCAGAGATTAGCGTGACAGATAAAACGGCGCCTTCGTTTATCGTCCAAGCCGAGAATGATCCGCTGCACGTAGAGAACGCAACGGCGTACTTCCTCGCTCTGAAGAAGGCAAACGTGCCTGCCGAATTGCATGTGTATGCTGAAGGGGGTCATGGTTACGGCCGTCGCCGTACTGACTTGCCGGTAACAGCTTGGCCTCAACTGGTGGAAACTTGGCTGCACACGATCCGGATTTTGCAGCCATCTACGCCGTGAATAGTTCTCGAAGTTGCGACAATTACATGAAAATTTCGATCTTAGTTTTCCTGATAATGGTTTGTGGGAACGCTCTCGCCCAGACCGGGCCCGAGCAGGGTGGGACCGAAATTCAGGTTTGGACTGCGGGCGGTCATTCCGTCGCAGGCGGCCGAGGCTCAATTGGCATCTGGGACGCCGGTCTGCGCTACGGCTGGGTGCTGACCGATGCTCATGGCCCCAGCTTCCTCAAAGGCCGTTTCGAATACGCGCTTGACGCGGTGCCCTTGTATTTAATCTTTCAGCCCACCAATACTGCTTATGGGGTTGGCCTGAATCCGCTGAACCTGAAATGGAATTTTGTTTCCCGCGGTCATGTGTCTCCATATATCGAGCTGAGCGGAGGCGCCCTGTTCACTACCCACGATGTCCCGACGCGTACTTCTACCGTGAACTTCACACCGTCAGCCGCGTTTGGGGCCCAATTGCTTGGCGAGAGATGGGCATGGACGATCGAAGGCCGTTACCTGCATATTTCAAATGCCGGCTTGGATCGGCTTAATCCGGGGATCAATACGTTTGAAGTGCGATTGGGAATAGGAAAATTCAGGAAAGCCAGGTAGGGACTCAGGTTTCAATATTTCAGAGGTTTCAATGTTTCACCTGCAAAAGAAGCGGAAGTAAAGATGGCAAATGCAAAAGAAGCGGAAGTAAAGATGGCAAAGTTGAAATTTTGAAACATGAAACCTTACTTCTTTAGAATCGGGTTATATCCATCGCTCACTAGCTTTGCCCGCATGCTCTCCGCCTCTTTGATGTCGCTGAATGGCCCGACCTGCACATGAAAGAACTTGTCGGGTGACGGACTTGCTATGAAGGCCGCGTATTGCCGCCCTTTCAGAGATTCGACGAGGGCCTCCGCATCTTCCTGTTTGCTCACGGCGGCAACTTGAACGAAATAAGCTGCGCCTGCGGGAGGCGGTGTCTGGGGTGGCTGCTCGGGACTTGAACCGGATTGCGCGGGGGAATTCGCCTCGGGCGGCGCCTGCGGTGTCGTGACGGATTTCGAGTCAGAAGCCGCGGGCGGGCTCGCGACCTTGCCAGCAGATGCGGATGGCCGGGTGCCACTGGTTGAACTTGGAGAGGGCAGTAAGTCCGGCCCGGACTTTACTGAATTTTTGCCCATCGAGAAGCCCATGCCGAAGAAAACCGCGCACAGAATCACCAGGCCAAAAAACATCGCTAGCATTTTGCCGGTGCCCAGAGTTATTTCGGTATCGTCGTTGGGGCTCATCCTCGCCGCGCTTGATGGAGTCATAGGATCGTCAGCAAACAGTGTCAGTAAACAAGGTTCATTTTGCTGCCGGCGGGCCTTCTTTCGCTAGTAACTTATGAAGTCCGGAAAGAAAATCTACCGGGACGGGGAAAACCACGGTCGTGTTCTTCTCCACGCCGATTTCCGTCAAAGTCTGCAGGTAACGCAGTTGCACGCTGACCGGTTCCGTGGCGAGCAAATGGGCGGCGTCGACCAGTCGTTGGGCGGCGGAGAATTCGCCTTCTGCGTGAATAATCTTTGACCGCTTCTCGCGTTCTGCCTCGGCCTGTTTCGCCATCGCGCGCAACATGGATTCAGGCATGTCCACCTGCTTGACCTCGACATTGACGACCTTCACGCCCCAGGGAGCGGTGTGGGTGTCGAGAATACTCTGCAAGCGCAAATTGATCTTGTCTCGATGGGCGAGGAGTTCGTCTAGTTCCTGCTCACCGAGGACGGAACGCAGCGTGGTCTGAGCGAACTGTGAAGTCTGATAGGCGTAATTCGACACTTCTACCACCGCCTTGTTCGGGTCAATGACGCGCAGGAAGATCACGGCATTGACTTTCAGCGTCACGTTGTCGCGGGTGATGATGTCCTGCGGAGGAACTTCAAGCGCTTCTTGCCGCAAGGACACGCGCACAATACGGTCCACGGGCGCGAATACCAAAACTATTCCTGGCCCTTTCGCTTCATGGCGCAGCCGTCCTAGCCGGAAGATAACGCCGCGCTCGTATTCGGCAAGAATCTTGATAGAACTCAGTGCATAAAGAACAACGACGATGATGATGACGCCAAATGTGCCGATACCGAATTCCATCGGGTAGCCTCCGGCACCTGATCTCATCGTGAACGATCGTGCGGGGTAATGATCTGGATTTGAACGATCTAGGTGCGAACCGATTGTACTGCAATCATAACAAGCAGGTCGGCGATTGACGCTGGCGGAGCGGACGCCCTGATACGAGTCAGGCAATCGTTGTGGTCTGCGGTGTTTCAGACGGCTCTACCCTGAGCTGCAGTCCATCTACTTTCTGAACAACCACTTTTTCTCCAGCGGGAACATTCGCCGACGCGACCGCGTCCCAGATTTCGCCATGGACGAATACCTTTCCCGCAGGCGCAAGCGCAGTCTGTGCAATCGCGACTTCACCGACCAGGCCCTCCATGCCGGTGACGATCTTATTCCGTCGCGCGCGGAGAGCAATCGTCATCAGGAATACGGTAATCGCGCCCAGCGGTACGCTCACTCCCAGCGCCGTCGCCAGCTTTACCCGCATCTCGGGAATGGGAGCGTCAACGAGCAGAAGCGCACCAATGACGAGCGTGGTGATCCCGCCAACGGCAAGCACGCCATGGGTCGCAAACTTCGCCTCCAGTGCAAACAGCACAAACGATGCGAGGATCAGCACGACCGCCGCGAAGCGCGTAGGCAGAAGATTCAGCGCAAAAATAGCCAGCAGAATAAACACTACACCGACGGTGCCGGGCACGACTGCGCCCGGATGATTGAACTCCGCGTAGAGAGCGAGGGCGCCAATCGCAAGCAGAATGAACGCGACGTTCGGATCCATGATGTAGGCGAGAATCCGCTCTTTTAGCGTCTCCTGCAATATGCGCTCGGGCTTGCCCACCAGATTTATCGTGACGGATTCGCCATTGAATCGCTTAATTGGCTTTGCGGCGATCTGGTGGAACAAGTCCTGCTCGTTGGGCGCGACGAAGTCAATTAGCTTCTGTGAAAGCGCCTCGCTGTCGGTGAATGATTTCGATTGCCGCACTGTGCTTTCGGCAATGTCAACATTGCGTCCTCGCTTTGACGTAATCGATCTCATCAGCGCGGCCGTGTCGTTCTCGATCTTTTCCTTCATCACTGAGTCCGTCTGGCCGCCGCCGATGGTTACTGGGTGTGCCGCTCCTGTATTTGTTCCAGGCGCCATGGCGGCAACGTCGGCACTTTCCAGAATAAAAAATCCGGCGGACGCCGCCCGGCTGCCGCTGGGAGTGACGTAGATGATCACCGGCACTGGCGAGGCAACAATCTTCTGAATAATTTCGCGAGTGGATTCGAGGAGCCCGCCGGGCGTATTCAGCTCGATGAGCACGGCGTCATCTTTGTGGGCCGCTGCCTGATCGAGCGCGCGCTCGATTCGCTCAGCGGTGATCGGCTGGATCGTGTCGTTGATCACGAGCTTCAGCACATCAGCCGCTGAGAAACTTGGGAAAAATAGAACGCCGGCAATTAGGACAGCGAGCGGGAAGCGACGCATGTTCTCCTCCCCATTGAGGGTCTGCTATGGATATTGTCTCGCAAATTGTGCACGAGGATGCAGAATTCGTGAATATGCCAAAGAGTCCGGTTTGCACGCAAACGAAATCCGCAAAGGTGGCAGAGAAAGTCACAAGAAATCCAGTGAGGCGCTGGGGCAATTTAGCGCCGGACCAACGGCTCGGTTTCTTTGTGCGCTTCTAATTCCGACCATCCCGGCAACGTCGTGTCTCCAGTGATTAGCCTGGCTCCTCGCTCGTACGTCAGATACGACCAAGCCCACTGAATCAGCACAATGATCCGATTGCGGAATCCGATGAGGAAGAAAATGTGGATGAACAGCCAGGCCAGCCAGGCGAAGTACCCGGAAATATGAATTTTCCCGATCTGCGCGACCGCAGCGGCGCGGCCGATCGTGGCGAGGCTGCCTTTATCTATGTAATGAAAATCCTTGCGTGGCAGCTTCTGGATATCGCGTGAGATTGCTTTCGCAACGTACCTTCCCTGTTGCAGCGCCACGGGAGCCACGCCCGGCAGAGGAATGCCGTGCCCGTCTTTGAGCGTCGCCAAATCGCCTACGACGAACACTTCTGGATGCTCCGGAATGCTCAAGTCGCGATTCACTAACACCCGTCCTGCGCGATCAACCGGAGCCCCCAATTTCTTTCCCAGTGGAGAAGCCGCGACTCCAGCGGCCCACAACGTCACCGCCGCAGGAATTCGGTCCTCGCCAACCCAAACTGCTCCCGGAGCAATTCGCGTGACCATGGCCGAAGCCCGAACCTCGACTCCCAGCTTTTCCAATTGCCGCACCGCACTTTGCGAAAGGTCTGGAGCATACGTCGGCAGAATGCGCGGCCCGCCCTCAAGCAGCAGAATTCGGGCACCCTTTGGATCGATGGACCGGAACTCATCGCGCAGCGCTCCCCGCGCAATCTCCGCCAGTGTTCCGGCAAGCTCCACGCCGGTTGGGCCAGCCCCGACGATGACAAAGTTCAAGGCCATTGTCGGTTCACCGGCGGCCGCCTGTTTCTCTGCCAACTCGAAGGCAAGCAACACACGACGGCGGATTTCCAGCGCATCCTCGACAGTTTTCAATGCGGGCGCGAGCGGTTCCCACTCATCGTGGCCGAAGTAGGAATGACCCGCTCCCGCAGCCACAATGAGGTAATCGTAAGCGACCTCCAGATCAGCGAGCCGCACAATCCTGCGTTGCAAGTCGAAATCCATGACCTCGCCGAGCAGCACGGAAACATTTGTTCTGCCGCGCAAAATCCAACGTATTGGGGCCGCGATCTCGCCCGGAGAAATTCCCGCGGTTGCTACCTGATATAAAAGCGGCTGAAATGTGTGATGATTCTTGCGGTCGATGAGCGTGACTTGGACCGGCAGCTTCGCCAGGGCGCGCGCCGCCTCAAGTCCGCCAAACCCGGCGCCTACCACTACCACACGCGGTTTATGATCGGGCACGAGGCCTCCGCTACTCGCCTGCAATGCAATCCAAGAGCATTCGCGAGCATCTGAACCTCATATAGATTCATTCATGCGCAGAAAGACAGAACTTTTATCGTACGCAGAATGAGGTGAATTCGGACCGTTGTAGAACTCAATTTGTATCGATCCCAAATCCCAAAATCACATTGACCTCAACCGCTTCATTCCCGCGAAGTGCAGGACTGAACTTCCAGTTCGACAAAGCTGCAAGCAGCTTCGACTCGAAATCACTGCTTTCGGAGTTTATGACTTGTGGATTCTGTAAAGTTCCATTGCGATCGAGGACGTATTTCACAACCAATTTCTGGTGACCTAAATCGGCGGGAAGGTCTGTGCGGATTGGGGTAGGCGCCGTCAGTTCGTCCGCGTAAGGTCGCGCAGCAGATGCTGGGTCGGCAAATTGCATCGAGGCCTGACCGATGCTGGTGCCAATGTAAATGCTGTAGACGCGATCGCCTTTCATCGCGCCATACAAGTTCATTGCGCCACCTGCGCGCGGACTCGCGACGACGGTGACCGCATTGCTGCTCGACTTCGGTACCGTGGAACGCCCCGTGGCGCTAGGCGATGGCGCTGCTCCGAAACTCGGCAGTGTGACCACGTTGCTTCCACCTGAAACTGAAACGCCGGGTACACGTGCGGTCCCGTGATTTAAATTGCCTGCTCCTCCGGGCCCCGGATACGGAGAGTTCCCAGCGATGTTGGCGCTAGCAGAGGCTTTTCCAGGCGCGGCTGACGAGGCGATCAAGTCCGAACCGGTTTTC
>WNFR01001452.1_pt1 | contig 34764 bp, 38 predicted proteins | sample 5400221 | NCBI WGS metagenome assembly WNFR01 (sample SAMN13153357, study PRJNA577476) | soil metagenome | isolation source: 40 cm soil under Madrone tree | place: USA:California | collected 2016-06-14
CCGTGTACCCTGCACCCAAAGTTAGAGCCACGTACAAGAACATCGCAAGGTAGGACAAGACTACAATCTTGACGTCCATGTTCGTGCTCTTGTTAATCTCTTCTTCCAAGGAAATCCCCGTGGAATAAGAAATTTGCAAACCTGCCTCTGATGGAGCACGCTCCTCAAGTTCTGCCAAATAATTTGCAAGTTCGCGTTCCCACTCCAACGCCCTCTCTTGGACTTTGGTGTCGAGAGAATCTGATATCACAATACTTACAACCAACGCCTCGGCCTCCAAATATTTATCCCCTGGTACACCACCGAGAATGTATTTTGGTAAGAGGGGCTGCTGGAAGTCAGGAAGGCAATCAACGGCGGCATTAGCGCAATATTCAACACGTTCAGCCCATGAGTCTGGAGAAGTATTTTCAATGTCGCCGCCGAACCAAGCTGTAATAGATTGGAAGACACATGCACCATTGGGGCCGGCAGGCCGGAAGCATACGTCAGATAGACTGTATCCGTTTGGTGAGGAACGAAGGGACCGAATATCAGCTTCGACGGAGAACCAGAACTTGAGGTGGTCCCAGGACAGGACAGGTTTCTTCGTCGCTGAGAGTGATCCATCTTCTTGCGTTGCGACGGAGGTTACGAAAATTTGTTGCGGTCGGTAGAATGGCCCAAAATTCTGGTCATAGAAGTCTTTTTGGACCTTGCTCTCTGAATCAGGCGCGACCCATAGACGGACCGGATCAGTTTCGACGCTGAATTGTACCCAGCCAAGGGTGAGAAAACCCATCAAAGTAAACATGATAGCAAAAGTCGCGAATGGGGAGGACGCCGTAAAGAGACCAAGCTTATAGAACGCCCGGCGGAGCTTTACACTTAATCGATATTGTCGAGGCTGGACACTGTCTAGAGGATCCAAAAGTGTGACTCCGCGGCCGACATTTCGCGGTCCAGTTGTGCCATGCGACGATTGTTCGCCATCAAGGTATCGAGCCAGGGAAGACGCACCCACTAAGTCACGAGAGTGGGACCGTGGAGAAAGGGGGGTATTAGAACTTGTATCTTGAACAAGGGCCAAGCGACCGTACTTCCTTTCCTCATGACGGCGCAGGGCAGTCTGCACGCTGAAACCCATTAAGAACGCAACGAGGCACAAAGAGTAGGCAAGTATAAGCGTAAAGGAAAGACAGGATAGGGCACCAACGTGGCACGCGTTGTCAAGTGTAGGGAGGTCAGGCAAGGTTGGGCAGATTTGTGGGCAGTCAACACATGCACACCGACTCGAAAGGTCGTTATCTGCGCAGTTTCGTGGGGGCTTGTCGAAAGCGACCATACCCGGCGGAACCGATGAAGGGAAATCGATTTGGAAGGGACTTCCGAGGGGTTTTTCTTGACCCAATGACCGGAGAAACGCCAAGTAGTCCTTCGCACCTTCACCTATCAGATCCATAGCATAACCATTGGTCGCCCCGACTTTAACATCTTTGCAGCTGTTGAAGAAACCCTCGCCGTGGCGTTCGGAGACGAAGAAATCTAATGACCGTACGGCGGTCTGTCCAGTGGAGGATACTTGCGTAGAGGTGACGTTAACGAAAGACGCTTGGTAGGGGGAACAGGTGAAATGGCAAAAGAAGGAGCGTAAGTTGTTGCGGCAAGCCGGACATGATGTGATTAGAGGCTCTGCCTCATTAAGGTTGTCTCGTAAGACCTCTAATTGATCTGAATTGCAGCAGATTGGACCATCAGTGAGCTCTTCGTTGCACACCGAGGCTAGAAGGGACCTCGTCTTGTCATCTGGCTTTTGATTTCAAAAAGGCGGCATCAACAACAAGAAAATTGTCAAGAGTATCGCCATGTGGCGTACCTCGTATGCTGGCCCATCATACGGACATGGTAAGGGCTTTCCAAAAAGACCTTTGTGGCCACAGGACCCGCGCATAGAACAGCGGTCATTTGTATTGTCAGAATGGTACGGAGGGTGAGAGGCCATTGTGGGGATCGGACAAGCGCGTCGTCGGCGCGTCCCAAACACGGGCGCATTCCAATCACGTGTTTATCTGTACTCGCGGCGGCGGTCAAGCCTCCTGTGAGTAGTACTATTGAACCCTTTCGATGTCGTCCTCTGCCTCTCTCTCTGTCTCTGCAGCTAAAAAACGCTTTGTTGGAAGTAAATCATCCCGGCCATCCAGACAAGGTGCACACGTCTCTGTCGTCAATCAGATCCCTCAAGATATTCTCTCCAATGTGCAACTTAATGACGCCATTAAGCAGCTACCTTCGAATTATACTTTCGAGATACACAAAACTATACATCATATCAGAAAAACCGGCTCAAAGATGGTTGCTTTGCAGATTCCAGAGGGTCTCCAGATGTTTGCCTGTGCTATTGCAGATATCATAGAGAGGTGGGCGAATGTCACTCGCAAGGCGCTAGCAGCTCAAACCTTCCTCAGATTTACCGATGCCCTTACTGTGATCATGGGAGATGTTACCTATGGCGCGTGCTGCGTCGATGACTACACTGCAGTCGCACTAGGCTGCGATCTGTTAGTCCACTACGGACACAGTTGCCTTGGTCCGCAGGCTCTCTCGCACCGGTCCTCAACACACCTTTGATCCTTCTCCAGTTCCCATGGACCAGACAAACATTAAAACACTTTACATATTCGTGGAAATTGCGATTGACTCTATCCACCTCACCCAGACCGTGAGGTTGAACTTCCCTGATGACCGGCGCCTGTTCCACGAAATGCTTTTGGACACTGAAGAGAAAGATAGGCAAATCGCTGCGGGAACGACGATAGGGCGTCCAAGGCACCTATGGGTCGATGGTCCACCAACTGCGCCTTCTGACATTCCAGAAGGCAGCGATAGTAAAGCCTCGCAAGGACCTTCAACAGAACCAACGCGCTTGGCACTCGTTTCGACGATCCAGTTCGTGGCTGCTCTTCAGCAACTGAAGGACGACCTGAACGCGGAGTACTCTGGCGCGCCTCCGTTAGGTCTCCTGACAAGCGGAACACATGATGGGGGGCTAGCAGTAGGCGCCCGCGCGCCTAAACTCTGGACGGAACGGTACGACGCCACCATTCCCCGGTCTAAACCGCTGTCTCCTGGCGAGATCCTCGGATGCACGGCACCTTCGCTTGGTGATGTTGATGCTCTAATGTGAGGCCGTCAGTCACGTCCTTCCACACCGAAATTGATCTAGAACACTCAATCAGATATCTTGGAGATGGCCGCTTCCATCTAGAAGCCGTCATGATTGCCAACCCATCTATTCCCGCGTTTCGATATGACCCGTACTCGAAGAAGTTCACCCGAGAGCGATACGATCATCAAGAGATGCGAACAACGCGAGGTGATGCAGTGACTGCGGCTCGCAAGAGTATCGAGGAAATCCCTCGCAAGGCTTTAACTCTGGACAACGTAGAGATTGAACCTCCAGCCTGGGGCGTTATACTTGGTACCCTTGGACGACAGGGTAATTTCAGGCAGCTACAGGTATAGGGACTTTATATTGCACCCCAAACCGCTAGACTCACTCTTTCACTTCCTTAGGCCATCATGAGACAAATTACTCGATCGCCCGTGCCTATACCCTACGTTCCTATACTCCTTTCAGAGCTATCTCCCGCAAAGCTTTCTCTATTCAGCCCGCACATCTCGGTATTTGTACAGACATCCTGCCCTCGCGTCTCCATTGATTGGGGCTACGCATTTGATCGTCCTCTTCTGAGTCCTTATGAGACAGCTGTTGCAATAGGTAGGGAAGCAACGTGGATGGACCATAAAGGTGATATTTATCCCATGGACTTCTACGCCGCTGGGACACCCTGGGCTAAGTCTAGGATAACTGGGTCATTTGATCTGGAATGATACATAACATAACGAGTATAGTAATACAGATCCTACAAGTAATAGATTGGTTATCGTTAAAGAATTCAGAATGTGAACGTGTGAGGCAGACGCGAATGCATAGAAAGGCAGCTATCCAAGAACTGCTCCAAGTTCTGTGGACTCACGGGACCGCTCAACGACTCGATGCCTGGGAAGTGTCCAGCGAAAACGCCTGGGTGCAGAGTAGACCAAAACGGATCCGAGGCTTCTTCATGTCCGAGATGGTCGACCATACGAGGCTGAGGTTGAGACAACATCCGTGTCGCACGGTCAAGACGTTGTGAGAGACCCATAGGTGGGGCCACACCGTCACTGGCGTGGTCGGCTGGATCCCTAGCGTGATATCGACCAGTGACGATGCCCAAAACAAATAAGGTCCTCTTGCGAATCACGTCGAGATATTCCAAAGCCTTCTGTGCGAGGGCGTTGTGAGGTTTGAGAGCGATGAGAATACCCTGTGCCATTGCGATCCACTCTTCAAACTCCTCGTTCTCGGGGTTTTGCGTGTCCATGGTGATGGCAATCGCGAGGGTTACTAAGCCTTTGTGAGAAATACCGAAAGATGAGCTATGGACCCAACGAACTCACATGTAGGCTTGAATGCTATGAGCGTCAACCCTGACCATGTCATATGTCCAGGCTCAGCCGAGGCTTGCAATAGTTGCAACAAAGCGAGTTGCCGTTTACTATAAAGGGCGCACGATCTGAGAAAGGCACGAAATGCGAAATACTGTATATGCGCACCAAAAAGTAACACAAATTGCCCTCGCGTGTTTGTGAAACACAGAAAGCTTCTTGTCCTGAGAAGACAAGCCCTGTAAGTCCTTGTCCTTCGTCGGGTGGATGAACAGAAACGGTCGCTATAGAGCTATCAGACAACCAGCCGCTTGTCCTTTAATCAACACTTGCCAGAAGCTGCATTCGAATTTGGGTAATCTCCAAGACCAGCATTTGATACTGGGATTTATTTCGTCAGCACAGTCCCACGAGCATCACAGCGTGCATACTTGGAGGGGTAAGTAAGGTCGGGAGGCAGCTATCTGCGTAGTCTGGAAGCGGAGTGAGATTGGAAGATCAAGCTCAAACTTCCTTAGTTGCTCCTCTAGATCCAAAACTACCCGATACGTTGGCAATGAGACAGAGAAACATTGATCCCATATGCGGCCACTAAGCCTTTGAATCTGGCTTTGATACAGATGGAACACTAGTCGCGCTTGTCAAGAAGTAGCCCCAGAAGTGCGTGTGTTTTAAACCTACCAGAATCAGTGGGCTCCTCTACTGGTTTTCCCGTCAAGTCAGAGATGTCAACAACGTCAATTTGATCCAAGTTCATTGGAAGAGTAACATCGGTGTGCTGGGTGATAGAAGACATAAGTGCTTGCTGTTGAGTGACATGGAGGTGCTTCAACCTGTTCAGAGATTATATATGGGCGCTGGTACTCCATACATTGACATCTCGGTAGAAGGTCAGCCAACGTTAATACGAAAAAAAAAAAATTACCTGTCGATTGTAAATAGCGTCCCTAGTATAAATCAGACATCTGATATTCGGGGCACACAGGAAAGTTCTTACACCACAATCTCCTGCGTATTTCTGCGTCATGAGGCCGCATTCTCCAGGTAGCGGTACCATCGCGGTTCAATGAAACTATGAAGTGGAAGTGAGTTGGAAAAAAATCTGCGAGTTGCTACACCATACGTGTTTGCGCCATCCGAATGGCGAGGGTAGCGATATACCAGCTTTCTCCGCCATTCCCCTCGTTCTATTAGGAAATCAACGCTATGAACCGGATTTGCGAGACTCGTGGAGTGTGCCTAACCCACCCATCGGTACATGGAAAATAAAGTGAGGGCTTGTATGCGTTCGAGTGATGAGAGTGGATGCCCTATACAAGTAAACAACACGGAGCGCGATAGATCCACTAGCCTCTGTTCTAGGGCTTGCCTCCCTGGTGGATAGTCGGAAAATATGAGAGCCTTTTGTTTTAATCAACATCCGTACATATCAAAAAAAGCAGGAGAGCCTACGTCTTTGTCAGTTTCCGGTAGAAACTGCAAAGCCGTCGCGCAAGTGATAGCAAGCAGGGCGATGAATTCGATGGGCAGCGGCATCGGTCCCGACTCGGACGAGAACGTGCGGTAGTAAGCTTCAAAACCGGGACGATGTATGGCAGGCAATAACCAGTGGGCTGATGATTTGTTGAAGTAATAAGAAAGTAAGAAAGTTGTGATCTCCTTGTTAGGGAAATGGCGTTGTAATTCAGGGAGTAGCATTGGCGTCGCGTATCCGCGAAACTTTTGATGCGATACACTTTTCAGGAAGCAGATAGCACGTCAACAGAAAGGACGTACAGATTGTAGCATGGCAGCTACAGGATTTTGGGTGTCCGACGCTTCTTGCTGGGACAACTGATTGAGCGCCATGGCAGCGGCCTGGACAGCGTTCTCATTAACGTAAGATTGAGGGTGTTCCAAGTCGCCGGATGGTGGCATATGTGCTACGTTGCTCGCATTAGTATTCTGGAGCAACTGGAGTAGCACGTCGAGACCAGCAACGGTATTTGACTCGGAATTATTGGTGGAATCTGGGCCATTAGGTTGCCGAATGTGAGGGACGGTCATCGAGGTACCCCGGGTAGACACTGTCTCTGTCCATCTGGTAGGACAATTCTCATACGTGAGACAATGGAATCGGAAAATCACCTACACCTCGACGAGCACTTACTTGCGTTTCTTTAATTCCTTCGGTTCCTCGTAGGTGCAAGCATCTGGACAGCCACGATTTACACTTAGTCAAAGTTCATGTAAACAACACTTTCAATATCATCATGCAGAGGAAGGCATGCACACCATCTAGAACAAGGGTGGCCGCGGTCACACTGGAACAAGGCCCAACTTGAATATGAAAAGGTGTGTAGACAAAATTGATATCGAACTAGCCTGCTGCTTTCTTTTATGACACGCTTCGCGAGCACGATGAATTGGAGTTTGGAAATGGATGCGTCGAAATGGTACATTATGAACTCACGTTGACAACTCCTAGGACAAGAATACGCAAGGGTGAGTTCAGGTAATTAAATTAAATTCAAAGAGGAGAGTTTACAAAATGATTCTATTTCGTTTCAACTTGGATGTAGCGATATCCGCGATATCGGTTGGAGAAACCTCACGCATTCTCAATCCCGATGTAATCGCCGACGGTGTCGCCGACGGGTGTCAAGGAACAACAACAACGATGATAGATGATTACATAAAACAGACCCAGACCCAACCAAGTTTGATGTCACATGTCACATGCTATCCACGATAAAAATCAGCAACCAGATCGGCTGAGATCGGCTGAGATCGGCTGAAAAAAGATGTGGACTAACCCATATGCATACTCAACTTCGTCCACACCACCTCCAGATGGGAAATTTCCTGTCCCTTCTCTAGGCACCGGTCCTAGCTCTTCCCCTTCTTCGTCATCCACACCATTGTAATCTACGTCATCAAGCCCGAACGGTAGAACAGGGCGAAGCTTATCCGATCCTGATGATGAGCGTCGCGCGCCTGGTCCCGCTGGCGATTTTGTCAGCGCAGCCATAGTTTTCGGGCTCATATGCTCGTGAGCGGGACACCGTCAGCTTGCTGCAGATGACAATATCGTTTTTCATGACCTACCTCCCAGTTGTTTAGATTCTCGTCGGCAATCTCTCCGCCCTCACGGCTCATGTCTCGACTTTCGTCACCAAGCTCTCCAATCGATACGATACTTTCGCTATCACTTATCCCGTCTGCAATCTCTGATGCGAGATCAGGAAGCCTATGCCATGCCGATGTGCCACCACCCTGGCCTGTGCCGTGGGCATGTGACGGGCCATCCGACCACCCAAGACCGGACAGGTACTCTTCATATTCCTCTTCAAAGGCAATATCCTCGGTGATGTAAGGCAGGAAGATATTCGTATCCGGTGCGTGTGCACGCAGCGGAGGGAAAACGTCGGCTTCAACCACATTCGGGGTACCCACCGGACGTAGAAGACCAGACAGTTCGGGGCCGGGATGTAAACCCTCAAGGTGGTGCGACAAGCTCACAGATCGCTTATGTGCTTGATTGTGCACGTGCGCCGCTTGCTGTCCATAGCGTTTCGTGTTATCTGAAATCAATTGGGTCAGGGGACTGCAAACGGACCTGAATAAATTAACGCAACAGAATTTCACGAGTTGCCGGAGCGCCTGCTCCTGCGCCTGAAATGGCATCCACACTTGAAACCCAGACCAAAGCGTGTAAGTCAACGAGGACTCACTTGTCCCTCTCCAACGTCATCTACCTCGTTACCTGTGAGCCATTCATCGCGTAAATCTGGCCGACAATTGAGGTAGATTGACGTAATGACTTGCATGTTCGCTAAAATTTGCGTCAACAATGAATATAAACATAAACAAGTCAGCTTTATCCGCGCGCGTACTTTGCCGCCACCTGCGCCCACTGTACGGCACCTGGCTCTTAATCAACTTAAGGATATGCAGTTGTAGCAGCGGGTGCTGCACTTTCAATACGCGCTTAAGAACGGCCTGTTCAAGTGTAAGAAATGGTGAAAATGCTATAGAATAACCGATTTACTGTGCTCTTGTACTGGACTAACATTCGGATGCGATGTGAACGGTGTTTCGAGAGCTTTTGCATGACCTTGGCGAAGTTAATTGTAAAGAAGAAATTTCTCCAAGAGAACTCCGTAAGCATGTCAATTTCCTCGTTTGTCGTTGCACCATTCGGAAGGATTGTGGTTCGCGTCACAGCACGCCGCGGAGGACTGAGCATATTATCTTCCACCCTGCTAGGTTGAGGGTTCCTCGAAAAGTGGAGGAGGCAGTATCGGAAGAAGCTAACAATCAAAAAGTTAATAAGTTGCGCGAAGCGGGTAGAGTCAATCATACTTATTATCAGGCGAGTCCGCTTTGGAGATCACTGTAGTTGAAATGTCTTGCATCCCAAACATCTTCATGACGAGCAACAGACAATTCGTATCGAGCAACAGTTGGCCGAGATGATGAAACTTCATGACATCTAAGACAACCGCTTGAGTCATGGAGAGCTTGAATCGAGTGTACGAACCTACGCGAAACCTTGAACCATTTCAGCGTGAGTAGTAGAATCGCAGAGACCGCTTTGGTTGTGATTTCGAACTTTTAAATCCTGCTGACGCGAAGAAACCCCAGGCGGAAACGCTGATGAATTGGCGGATGTTGGTGGTTGACCCGGAGATGAGGCAGATACGATGGCCAAAAGAAGCTTCAACAGAACAAGCACCCAGTTAGAAAGTACGGGAAGAGCTGCGCTCTTTTAATATGGTCGAATAAGCACATGAAGAGGAGTCGCAGTAAGAACGTACGTAAATTTGTTCAACGCGACGCAAGCGCATCAAATCCTCCCTCTTGATCTTAAGCCGGCGTTTTTCGATGGCACTATCAGCGGCTTTGATCGCGACCTCCACCTCAGCAATTTTTGAGTCCAAGATTGCCATATCAGGCAGCACATCAATCTCAACCTCAACAGCGTTCTCATTCTGATGGGAGTTGCGGATTGTAAAGCAGACTGTCTCGAAGTGGACGGCCACTTACGCTCAACTTAACTTTACCAAAAGCTTCCGAAACATCGTCAGTCCCTGGGAGGTGCTCCAGACCACTTTCCGAGTGAATGTACTCTTCACGCGTGCGCCACATTTGCCACAACGCTAAGCTCACATACATGTGCTTGCTGTAAAGTTTCTCTGCCTCCTTGATGGCGAATGGCACAAGCATCATATCGCCGTCCCTGCCTCTCGTTCTGGAGAAGGGGAACAAAAACGGACGAGAAGGATCGGTTTGATACTGCTGTTTCTTAGGCTTTGGTGCTGCAGGAGGGGGAGACGGTGCAGGCGTCGCTGGCTGAGGAATGGGACGATAACCGGATTGGAGCTGTGATGAACCCTGGAGACCATGAGAGAGATTGAGCGGGGCAGGTTGTGAATCATGGTCATCGTGATGGTAATGATGTCGGACGGGAATGGGGTTATATGCTTCGGCAAGCTTCGATATTGAGGGAAGTGTCGCAACTGGTGACGGCTGTTCGAGAGAGTTGGCGACCGAAAAGGTGGAGCCAGGGTTTGGCGGAGAGAATGTTGGATATTTGACGGTGACCTCTCCGTGAAAAGCTTCCATGTCAACGGGTGATGATTTGATGGGGACGGCTGCACCACCCGAAGCTGTCAACGACGAAAAAGAGACTGGTCTAGCACGTACCTTCCTCAGGCACAGACGATAATCCGGCCAGCTCACGGGAGACTTTCTTAACTCTCTCGAGGTCACGGAAGCCACCACAGCAAGACAATAACGTTTTCCAGAGCACCAGAAGCAACTTACTAGAGTATAAGAGCAGATAATTAAGTCAAAAAGATTAAGCACCTTTTTCTTCCATTAGGTCAGACCTTTCTTCTGCGGTTAGCTGGATACGCGCAACGTCGGCATCTGAAAGAGATCTAAACTAAGGTCAGACAAAGCGATGCGAGCTCATCAGAGCCATAGGCTAACCCGAGAAGGTCGTGCTTCGAACTTGCAATCTTCATAGCCTCCACAATATTGCTCAAACCATTCGCATCTCGGACGACCTTGCAATTTTCGAAAATCCAGTGCAGTTGGTGCTCGGGTGATGTAGTTTCGGCAAAGGTGCCTACCACAAATGAATGTGGGGCTGCGCCTGCTGCGAAAGCGCAGTCACGAACCTTGCAAAATATAGAGTAGTCTGCGCGCGTTTGTGAATCTGATTTCGACATCCTTATGTTCTAAGCTCTCGAGAAGAAGTTCCACGTGAGCTCTGCGCTTTGATGGCGCACTCTTGGTCCATTCTTTCCGCAGACGAGTTCAGATGAGAAGTCAGATAATGAAACGGAGAGACCCACACCTCCGTGGAAGGAGCCATTCCACGCCTTTAGATTTTCAGCGGCTTGCGGCATTTCTACATAGGAGTAAAATTCCTCCAACTCGTTCATGACGGTGTCTTCGTCATCGTATTTAAAATCGTAATAGCATTGCTGAATAAGACAGAGATCTCGACAACTGCCCACAGTGACACAGGGGTAATGTAACGCGCCTTTGGCTTCGGAGCAGAATTGACCAGAACCTTGAGCTGTCCAAGGGTGATAGAATCCTGGTCATTGTTCTTTCAAAAAGAGATATTAGAGAGGATATATGCGCGTGAAAATGACTCGACTAAATGACTCGACTGACCATAGTGGACAGCGAGCTTGTGTTTACCTAATCTGGACGGCTTGTCCATTTTTCTGGCGCGCGGGAGTTTCAAACGGGGTTTTTTTGTTCGCCCGGATCTCGCCTCTTCAGTTCGTCTCGGCGTCGGTCTTTCTCCCCATTCCCTTCCCTTTCCTTCTCCTCCCCTTTACCTCCAACCACCACCACTGCCAGTTTCTTACATCCGGTTAGAGAATCTGGCGTCTGTTTAAGCCGACCCAAACACACAGGGAAGGTCCTCAAAAAGGCACGCCTTCGCTGCGCGTTCGCCAATTCGTCAGCTTTTCTCCCCCTCTCCAGCTTTTTCTCCCCCTCGACTCGACTTATTTCTTACGACTTGTATTACGACTTCACTTTTTTCTTAGCCACCTTTGGCTAAGCCTATCTGGGCACCGTATCGCCATCAGTTCACAACAGACATCTGTTGGCTGGTGGGCACCACTGTCCCCCCTTTTACTTTTTCAACGTCAGATGCCCGTTCCCGTCCCTCAATACCCCCGACCGCCTGCGCATCCAGTCATCAAGCAAAACATTTATACTGGCTATCAAAACACATCTCAATCTCCGGCGTTTCCGAGCTTGACTCATTCCTTGCCCCTCCCACCTCCCGGTCCGCCACCGTCCTTCGGCACTCGGGAGGAGTGGATCAGCTCCCTCCCGCTGTGGCGTCGCAATAAACCACGTCGCATCTGGGAGGAGGAAGACTCGCGACTTTCCTCTAATCCTGATATGCGGGATTTTTCAGACGGGTTGGTTTGTGCGGGAAACGCACAAATCATTAAAGAGGATCGCGCGCAGGCGTGTATCCCGCCCCTTTTGACACTCTTCGAGGCAGAACAGCCTTGTCCCCCTCAACCTTTGCAGGAATTCGAGGAGGACGCCGACGATGAAGTTAACCTCGACTATGACATAGCAAGTCAGTGGAGTGGTGGCACCTCCCGTTCTGAAGACGTCACCGAGATGGACATCGAAGGGCCCAACGACGACCATCCTCTTCCTGCCGTTGGGGGCGATGCTGCCTACCCCGATGACCTGTTCCCTCAACGCCATCCCCAGTTCGATGACTCATACTCCCCAACACTCGAAGGAGGTGCATCTCCAGGGCCCGCTGCCGATGAAGATCCGGTCTCCAGTCCTCTCGGTCCGATCACCCCTTTCGGTGTTTTCGTTGACCGTGCCGTGGCTACTTCTCAGTTTTCTGTTAGTCCCGAGGTTGTACTCCCGGCTCTACCTTCTGCTGCTATCTTTGGCCCCCATTCGCCTTACGGTATCCGGTATGGCACCCAACTGCCTGCCTCCACAGTTCAATACGAAGCCACAGGTCAGAGACCAGCAACTGCCGTGCCTCCGGCGCAGGAAGTTATTCAGATGCCGTCTGCCACACACTCGTACAAGAAAGTCGCGGATCCGCTTGCTGAATGGGTGGCTACATACATCTGGAAGGTCTGCACGACTGGGATGAGCCTTCACACGCAGTGCACGTACGTTTGTTTTGCACCAGTCTCCCTTCGCATACCTCACATTATTCACAGGGGCGGCCCCTTTCACCAGTACCCTCCACTTCCGCCCGCATACTTGGCTAACTCCATCCGCTCCCTGTTGCTATCCACCTTACTTCAGCCCTCCGCTGTCCTATTGGCCGTCTGGTACATCGTTCGCCTGCCCGTCCGTTTCGGGGGTGTTTCTCTCAGGCCTGATGCTATGAAGGAAGCGCGATTCAGGCTGGAACTGCTTGGCCTTGGAGAATGGCAAGATCCTGGAGCTGCGAAGGCCGCTGAGGCTCACGCCCCATTCCGTCTTGTCCTCCTCGGGTGTATGCTTGCGAATAAGTGGTTAGACGATCATACGTTTTCAAACAAAACCTGGTATGTTCATCAGTATACCTCCTATCCTTGCCCACAGTTCTGACAGTCCATGCCGCAGGCACTCCATCTCCGGCGTCCCTATCCAGTCTCTGAACATTCTAGAGTCCTTGGCCCTCGATATATTTTCGTATGACCTTTCCATTACACCGCAAGAGTGGAACAAGTGGCTCGACCATATCCTGACGTACCACAAGTCGTTGGCTCCAGCCCCGAACCCACAGCTGATCTCCCGCCCGTCCTCTAATCCCCACTTCGTGGTACGCAAGACTCTGGAGGACCTCGTTGAGACGGCCATCACCGGTACTGCTTCTCGCTCTTGTGGTGACCCGTTGTGCCCCAAATCTCATCCCCAGCCTGTGTTCCTGGGCCTAGAAGAGAGGCGTCGTGAAAGATTAGATCCGACTTCCGTGGAACCCGGCCCTGAGGCTTTGGAAATTGATCTTGATGAAGATGGGCCATTACGCGAAGAGTATATGCCAAAGCGACGCGTCAGCAGGAGTGACTGTCTCCACGATGAGAACGGCATCATGCTTGGCGCCCCTTTCAGATTGGTCAACGAAATCGAGTGGGATCGCGCCTCACAGATGCAGAAGGGCTTGCCTCCTCCAGCCAAGTGGAGCCCTGCTGCAGATGAGCCCCTGCGACGCGATGGGATTAGGGAGCCAACCTACTACACGGCAGTGCAACCACCACCTGTCCCTCCTGTATTAGTGATGCCCCTATATCCGTCAAACGGTCACAGTATGGCTTATGCACAGTCTTGGGGACCCGGAGCGCCGACCATCTATTTGCCTCCGCCCCCGGCGTTTGGCCAACCCTTTGACCACAACCGTGTACGGTCAGTGCCAGTTATCGATGGAAGGCACCACCCTTTACAGGATGGAGGATACTGCTGGTCACAGACCAGCCGCATTGAGTATTCTTGTAGTTCCACTGCCCCAAAGCTACGCTACCAAATTCCCGAACTGTGTTGGACTGGCGCCGAACAGTACGATTACGACGCTGTGTACGGTCAGGGCTTAGGACACAAGTTCGTCTTCTCGCAATCGCAATATGGGCCGCACTGGGTTGGGCACTAATTCAACCTGCATTCCCCTTCTGTTGTCGCTGTACATCATATCTCGTTTTCCGGCACCGACACTTATCCTTGTTTCATCACTTGTCAAATACTCGCATCGTTTCCCCTATAGGTTTCTTCTTTTCACTTTAAGGCACGAAGGCGATCAGCTGAACTACCCTGCGCTAGCTGCATAGACGATTCAGCTCGGTTATCATCTTCCATCCATTCTCGGCATACTTCTCTACTCTGCTTGTCTCCTCCGTAATGGCTTTATCGGGCCATCCATCACCACTCGAAGGACATATCCATCTCGTCCTGCAGCGGCCCGGCTCTTCTCATTCCAACACCAGCATTATCTGTCACGTCATATTTATCTACCCCTTTACCGCGCGATCCCGTTCCCTGGCCCTTATGGTCGGCGACCGCTTTCCGACCACTAACTCACAGGCATCAATCGGATAATTCTGTAACTGCTGCTTACGTCATCGTTGGCGCAGCTACGTGTGTGTAGATCGACCTGCACATCCATCTCTTGTCCTTATGCCTTGTGTTCTGTCGTTGATGTGTTTCCGTGTGTGTTTAGCTTTCTCGAACCCACGATACGCGTACTTTTTCTCGTTTTTCAGACTGTCCTACCTATCTCTAATAGCCAACTCGTCTATCACACACAATCCTCTCCCGTCGGCTACTCGGTTGTTCGCCATTTCTCTATTTCTATTCTTCACTCTCATCCATCTCTTCCCTCCTTCGAAACACCCCAAAAAAACTCTAAATATTTTTCCCCACCAAGAGTGCCAAAAAATTCGTTTCCTACCTTTTACATCCTTACCAGCATCCAGTCTTTTGACCACCTTGCCGTCCTTACCTGATTTTCTGCACACACACGGTCTTACGATACTGTTCGTTTACCGGTGACGTCCTGTCCCATTTTGTTACCGACTCGTCTGAGTTCTGTACTACGGTTGTCCTTTCGTACAGATGCCGAGCGTTGTGCTACACTGTTACAATGGATAACAATTATGGCCCCATGGTACCATAGGCCTTCCGAACTTATTTCACTGGACTATCTTGTGTGAGATGAGATGAAGAGTACATAGGTGTTCAATCATTCAGAAAAGGTACACAGACAAGACTACTGCTCGTGGTTCCTCTTCAGACCTCGACCTTACTTGCGCACGACGATAAACGGGACCTATGTAGTGCTCAGATTTAGTGGAGCGGAGATAGGCCAACAATTGTGGATATTTACCTCTACATCCTCTCCGTCCTCATCAGATGCCATTACCTCTACAACGAAGTGTGAAACGTGCGCAGGAACAGGCTTCTTAGTGACGTGCTCGACAAGCGCGCTGAACTTCATTGGGAGTCGCTCCTCGCTCTGCAGAATGAACGTGACCACGGCTCAGCGACATTCTTCGCGCCGCAACATCCAGTGCGCGTTGCATTCGCCTGCGCAAGCAGCAATAGACACGCACCTTCTTTTTGCCGACAAACGAACTCCAAAGCATGCTGACCCCCTGGCTGACCATGGAAATATCGAGCTTGTGCTCCTTCCGGAACCACATGACGATTTCCTTGAGAGTGGGATCGTTCTTGAACTCTAAGCGGTCCCACAATGTCCACTCTGTCGACCCGTACTTGTTCTTCTGGGCCGCTATCGGTTCCGAAAAGCCGAAGAACGGTAGGGCTAAATTGACGAAGCCGTTCTTATAGTCTTCGAGCTTGCTTTTGCCGTCCATGACCTATAATGAAGTGCGCAACAATGTTTGAGTTTCGCGAAATCGGACTGGACAACCTACCTTGAATAGTTCTAGGCAGACCAAACCCACGACCAAAGACGTCGTGGTGGCGATTGCAGGAATGATCTTCCCCGCGATTTGTTTGGTAGTGTGGCGATCAGCAGGGGTGATGCTGTAATTCATTGCGCGAAGGTTAGAAGCAGCGGTGATGAAGTCAATGTGGTGATTGGTATCGTCATCCTTTTCAAGTTCTACAGGATTCAGGCGGAATCCAGCCAACGATGAAGGCGGAGGTAAGGACTTGGCAAGCTCATTAGGGTCGGTAGAATCTACGTAAAGTAATCAGTAATTCGGCTGATCGAAAAGTCATCAGTTGATAAGCTTTACCGTTTCTTAAGTTATCTACTGGCTCGTTGTCGTTCACCTGGATCTTGACACCACTCTTGGGAATGAACTCGGGGACGACAACCGAGTCTGCAACCTTCTTGAATATAGCCGGGTCTGTCTCTCCGCGTAACCCGTAGTTGAATGCGCGGAGGTTAGCTGCAGCTATAATAAACTGAAGGTGGGTGGGCTGGCGAAAGCAGTAGTCAGTAGATGAAGCCAAGCGAGACGGAATCTACTTACGTCGTTCGAGTTGAACGTCAACGGGTCTGGTGCCCGCTTAGGACTGCTCCAAAACGGTTGCCCACTACTCGTTACGGCGTCTTTTGGAAGACTAAACAACAATTGACGTATAGCGTTATTGTACCGTTCCTCAAACTGCAACCGAGCCCAAGCAATGCATTCTTCAAAAGTGATAGGTCTATCTTTCACAAGATACGACGCAATCTGTTCGATTTGTTCCTTTTGTTGGCCCGAGTATTTAAGAGCGCTTTCGAGGTAGTCTGGTTCGGAGAGGTATGAGTTGACTGATTGCGCAGGCTTGACAAACAGGTTGTCAAATTCAGTTCGGCTCCACTATTACTGACATCAGTCAACGCGTCGAGTTGTTGAATTCAGGTGCCCACCTCGATACAATGCTGAATTGCATTTGGGAAGTTCTTTACGGTACAAGAGGGAGTCTCCTTCTCCGGAGGATCCTGTGATGATGCGTATGACTCCGTCAAGTGCGGAATAACAACTTGGGTATTCCCTTTCGTGCCGAGCGTGCCAGACTCCAATAAGGGTTTTTCAAAAAACACACACCGCTGATCCATGTAGAGACCTGCAGTACAACGTGAACAACACATGTAATTAGTGAAAGAGACGCCATACGGGCTTTAACGTTGTCAAGAGCATTAGTGACTCCATCGATGCTGGCAAAGAAGCTCTCTCCGTACGTGCCTAGTGCAGCAGGTTAGACCTGCTAATGTCTGTTATAATATGGACGTACTCTCGGTATCAGGGCCAACAGGATCCTGCCGACATTCAATATGACCCTTAAGATCCGGATTCATCTCTGCCACGGCGGCTGCAGCGACCACAGACTTAAAGTCGCCCAAGTCCTTTGCGCGGAACAAGAACTGGCGATTGAGATTACTCTTCTCAATAGTATCAAGATCTGTGACACAGATCGCGCCTTTTGGTCCTGAGCCGAGACCCATCATGCTCCAGTTCTTCAGCATCTCGCAGCCGATAGCCCCAGCCCCAACCAAGAACTGTCGGTGATTGGATATCTTTTCTTGAAATGTCTTTCCAAACACGGCTATTTGGCCGTCATACCGTGAGCCAATCGGTTGACAATCTGCTTCACTAGGGAGTGCTGATGGAAGAGATTCAAGGGAGTCGAAATACGTGAATTGGACAACGGGGTGAAACTTCGCGGAACACGCTTTCAAAGTCTCTTGGGCGACCAGGCCGCCAATGACAGCATTAACGGGGGCAAGGTTACCACTAGCTTGATACGACAACTCCGTTAAGACTTTCTGATCGACTTCGGCATCCAATTTCTTCGCGAGTGAAACTAGTATCGCTGCATCCTCGGCATTGCGAGGGCGGGGGAAGCGTTGTTGTTCAATGCGAAACTGCCAGAGAGCCTGGAACCCAGCATGCAGAGTAGCTGGGCGATCGAATTTCGCGAAGTCGGTAATCCAAAATTCGGGTGATTTTAGCGATTCCCGAAGAGATTTCTGGCATTAAACGTAAGTCCCATTCAGTATGTGTCGTGGTGACACTCACAAACTCCAGAATTTTCGGCATCTTCACTTGAGTAAAGATGCCGCCAGTTTTATACTCTCCAAACGCAACTGTGTCACCGATCGAAAACGTATATGGACCCTTGACGGATACCTTGCGCGGTTCGCAACCATTAAGTTCCACCATGCCTTGGACTTCCGAGAACGTGACGAAATCGCCATCCTCCAAACCGTGTCTAGTCTCGTCGAGGCATGTGACAACGGCGTCTTTACCCTGGACCCCCAATTCTAAGGTGCTGAACAGCAGCGGAACAAGGACACGTACATTCTCTACAGAAACGATCATTCCGGATAAGGGCTGCTCTCCGGTTGGATCAACACACGTAAATCTAGAGCCGAAATCGTTGAATGCATAACTTCATAGTGCGTGAGCAACATTGAACGAAACACATGTCAATTACATACCCAAACAGTCCATGAGTTCCTGCGGCTATGAAGTGGACACCGTTTTGATGTGTCCAGTCGTTAATCTCCAGCTGCTTTTGCAACGGCGCGTTGACCAAGACAACCACCTGCAAGAATGGTGTCACCTATATGACTAACAGCATTCGCGATGAATTACCTGAAAGCCTTTCACGTGGTCAACGGTTATAGGCTGCCCCTCGTTCCCACCGAGGTTCCGGACAAAGACATAAGAGTTCAGCTCAGCAAGACGTGATACCGTAGCATCTGCCCTCGATTTTCCGAGGTCATCTTCGCGAAGGAAGAACTACGGGGAACGCATGAGACAATAATGTAACCTGGAAAGGAGGCGTATGCCCACTTGAGAGCTCAGATCTTGATCCTGGACTGGCTCGGGATCATAAACGGTTACTGACTTGACCCCCGCAAGGATGAGGTTCTTGGCTTAACTCGCGTCAGGGACACCATTTCGTCTAACACCTATTCGTACGCGTACCTATCTCCACACCGAGGCCGTCCAAACCTACAATTAGCACGTTGGAAGCGGCCATACGTTTCATTGCTGTTGGATTCCGTTGGCATAGCTCATCCACTAGTATCAATCCTCACACCTTCGTGACCCAGCACGTATCTAACAAAATAAAGGACATGATAAGCGATGTCACGAGGCAAAAAGACATTAGGGACTTGCAATTGACGGGAGTACAATCCCTCGTCGATCTGAGCTTCATCGACGTCCATAAGGGCGCCCTGATTGGATGTAGACATACTCGCGGTCTATGTAACAAAGGATCTATTGAATACAGAGATAGATGTAGAAGAGAAGAAAGAAACGAGAGAAACGATGATGTGATCAATGTACTTTATTACTAATCAACGGCCCGGTTCGTCGTCGAGTCATCGAATGACTCGGGCACAGTGGCACAGTACGAATCTACCCACTGAATCTCACGGGCTGCCCGCTGCTCACCCTTCTCTGAGCATACGGGCTCCGCAGTCCGTTCGGCGCGGCACTGGTAAGGTAACTGCTGCGCGTATGGTCAGGCTAGGGAACGAAGAAAACTGATAAAACGAAAGACAGAACACTTACTCTCAGTGGGTGTAGGATTTTTGCATAGCAAATATTGGTAGTGACCGGGCCCACATTCGCCAACCATGAAGTGCCTGCTACCCACGTCCTTGGGGGGGAGAGGAGGGGGGGCGCGCAGCAAGAGGTCATGGCAACGGTATGGATAAGGAGATTATCAGGAAAGAGCACAAGGAGACCGAAGAACAGAAGTGGTGAGGTCAAGGACGCTGCGTGAGTGTAAGGGCATAATCGGAAAGTGGGCGATAGGTATATCAGAAAGGGCAGGACATGTTGGGTCGACGCCAAGCAAGGGTAATGAAATGACTCAAAATGAGCTAACTGTAGGTCTCACACCAGGCCAGGGCTTTATGTGCGCCGGGGCGGACGACATAGTTCTTTGTTGAGACAAAAGCGGGCCTGGTGGAAGAGAGCGGGAGGGTAAAGACTTTGAGAAGGGGAAAGCGCGATCATTGGAAGTTGCTGATAGCGTAGTACACCACTTCCGTTCATCAGATATCCGAGAAAGCTGTAGCTCTAGAAAACTTGGTTCTGGAGTGCCACGGAGCTCCGAGCTAGAAGATGCTCTGACGACATCTTTGAGGGAGGTTGTGATGAGGGCCTGGGAGAAAGGAGAGGTGTCGATAGTCATCAATGGATCGCTTTCCAAAGAGGAGTGCCAAGATGTGAGGTGCCCCAACCACATCTGCCATTCGTTCCCCGAGACTCGCAGGTTATATTCCAGAACACCCATCGCCGCAACTTCAAGATTACGCAAGACAACTTTGGGTATTCCGGTAATCTCATGCCTAAGAATGTTGTTCTCATAAGATACAAAGAGTTACAGAGAATATCACGCACCATGTTCTGAGCTGGAACGTTTGGTCATTTACCCATTTATCGGCCAACATAATGCCCGCGGTAAACACTCTCATCATATAGTCTTCGATCAGATAGGCGTTCCCATTTTTCAAGGAATCCCGAAAACGTGCCCTCGCGGTGTCCTGGGCGTACACCACCGTTTGAGGCGATATCGGGAGACGAAAAATATACCACAGAGCAAGAAAAACCGCAGAGTGGGGAACAGCAGTCGCAACCAGGATACGGTGTATGAGGCGCCTAGTGGACTGGAACGCTGTCATAGATTTCCAAATGGGTAGCCGACTATAAAAAGCATTCGGTGCCATGTAATCCACGAAGTTTGGGGAAAAAACGCACTCAATTGCGCCGTCTTGTGGCAGACGGCCAGTTTCAACAAGCACAAAGAGATAGATGGCAATCCAGTCCGCCAAAGCACGGAAAGCCTTCTTTCCATTGTCGCATGCCTCGGATAGACTTCGCGGCCTGATTGGACGATCGGCATCAACTGGCCACTTGCGAAGATAGGAAGCAGTAGCGGCAGGCAGGGTTGTCACGCGCCAACCGCGAGCAGGTTCTAGTTCTCTCGTGACTGCTTCTCGATCAACCTGAGATAGTCTATCGTCATAGGGGTGCTGTGAAGTATTCACTATCGTCGCATCCCCAGACTTGATATCCAAAAATATGTCTTGCGAAGCCCTCTGGTGATCGGTCACACGTGTGAGCTCTTTCCCCAAGTCGACTCGGGAAGAACCGTGTGCCAACGCACCTGAAGAGCGGATTCAATAGGATTGAATCCAGAGGTGCTGATTAGGCGTTCATGAAATGGCTTTACTGTTGCCTTGTTCACAGGCATCGTAGTAAATTGAAATTCAAGTTGACGTTTTGACCCTTGTCGGTCGGACGATTCCGTGGCACCGACGGCAAACGAAGTGTCCAATTGAAAAAGGCGAGGATAATCGAAACTTCTTTCGTATGCCCCAGCCGGATGAGCACTTCGCGGGGCAGAGGTCCATAGGCCTTTCACCTCGGTGTGTAAGCGCTGGGTGTCGTTTGTCATCAAACGCATGAAGCGAGGTTCAGAGAAATTGGATGAGGTATCTGTATGCTCCTTGAGAGCAGGGGCGGGGAGTGGCACAAAGGGAAGAGGGTCCCGAGAGGAACGGTGACAACTATAACTGTGTTTGCCATCCCAGGTGCGTTCTGCTCCTTGCATGGCAGTGTGGGTAAACAGGGTGGTTGTCATTGGCCTAGTGAGAGTAGCGAAGGACGCCTGAGATATAACCGGACGTAGATTGTGGCTGGTGTAGTGGCTGCCTTTGTTGAGTGGGACTTTCCTTCCCGAGATATTGTGGTTTGTGGGTTCAAAGCGACGCGAAGGGTTTCAGGGTTTCCTATAATAAGAGAGCCACCACAATCCCGGGGATGGAGGTCCTGGGCAAGGAAAAGAGGAGAGGAACGGACGGTAATTGACGGCTTATGAGGTAGACGCTTTAGCTGCGGGTCATCTGCGCTGGCACAGGAACCACGAGGGTGTCACAGACGCGCCTGGAAGATCACACGTGCAGCCAGGTTTATGGCCGCAGAACACGCAGCCACACTGCGATCCAATAGAAAGCTCTGCAAGAAACTGTTGTCCGCCAATTTTCAAAGTCACATTTCCAGAATGGTCGGTACAAATATCTTCGGAAGGTCAACGTGGAGTCACGGACCGCACCCGTAAATAACGATACCAATGACTATTTTCGATAGAACTGCCATGCCGTCAAAACATTGCGTAGGCGTGCTGACAGCTTGCAAAGACTTACGTTTCGGCGGAAATTAAACCAGAGTGACAGACATCCTCGGTCAAAACTACTCCGAAAGCCCCTGTAAATCACTAGTTAAACATCGTAAGTCACATTGGTGTATACAACCAACCGTTTGTGGGAATATTCCCATTCCCGGTTCACAACTCGGAAAGCGATGTCCTCATAAGGTGGGCCAGCACTGAAATGAAGGAGCACAGTATCGTCATTTCCAGACTCTTTCACTATCTTGTACGTAGGCGCTTTCGATTTATCGATGAGATCGGGATAGAAAATATTGAACTACGAACACTTTAGTCAGTAGTGTATGGATACCGGACTGTTACAAACCTTATAGCCTTGCACGACTTTGGGGGGAGGGTTGTCCGTGCTATGTAACCATGAGAGAAAACCCTGAATGAGAGAAAACGTGCGGAACGCACTCATAATGCGTTTGATTGTACTTGTTCCATTCATACCCCGTGTGCACGCGATTGAAATACCGAGGTTTACGGGGTCGGTACTTATCCTCCCAATTGTAGGCTGTTGGACGGGCGATGTTTTCCTCGAGGTTGAAAAGCTCCTCTTCCTCGTCCATATCGCGCTCAGCTTCCGCACGATACAGTGCCTCAGATGCAAGATCGGCGCCACTTGCTGTTTCCACATCCACGGTCTCGGCCATAGGCTGGGGGGCTTTGGAAATGAAGCGAGAGTCGGCAACGGAGCGGCGTAATTTCATCTGGGCCCAACACATTAGCCTCATCGGACAACTCAAGGCAACCCTACCCACCATGGCATCTCTATCGTCCGACTCGAGCACAATGTCTACCTGACGCTCATCGTGAGGCAGCTTCGTGATGTCGACCAGGTCAGGGCTCATTCCTCGTTCGTAAGGCTCAACGTCTTCCTTGACAGCTTGCTGGCCAACGGCCGGTTCGATCGTAGGTGGTGGGAACTTTCCTTTCGAAGCTACATTGGCAACGCCTTCAAGGAGCTCCTCTTGGGCCTGCAAAGCCTCATCACGTTGCCGCTTGCGCAACTGCTCGAGGCGATTTCGGACGACTACTTCATGCAAAGACCTTAACTTGGCCTGTCGACCTTTGAGAGGTTGTTGACCTAAGAAACGATGTGAAAGCCTACCTTTGATTTCCAAACCAGGAGCTTCTTCAGCAAGCCTTCCCAGTAATCGGTGTCGACAGGCTCCCCGCTCGTAAGTTTTGCCTGTATCTGTCTTTGCAAAGCAAGTAAGTGGTCGTACGACTTGCCCTGCATAAGCGCAGTAACGTCCGCCTCGACTGCGGCGGCGGCCTCTCGTCCAAGACGTTGATCGGATTTAAACCTGTCTAGGCGGTCCTTGCAGACGACCATCATGTTCTAAGGAGAACGTGAATGCAAGAAACTGGCCAGTTGGTACTACTCACGGTCCAAAATTCTATGTTCACCTCGTTCTTTTCGAGGGAGAGATAGTGCTCAATATCGTCGTGTAACTCATGTACTTGGTCAGGAGAGAGGTTCTATAGGACTGTGAGGAGCAGGGTAACCCAAAAAGAAAATGCAGACGCACGTCAAGAATATTGTATGGTTCATCAAGATCGATCTCTAAGCCAGCCTCCTCCTCTGGCTCATCATCGCTGTCGTTGACAGGATTGACATAGCGAAGATTGAGGGCCAAAAAGTCGATAGCCTTCGCCCGTTTCTCTTTAACACGGATAGCAGCCCGTCTGCGTTCCTGCTCGAGTTGGAAGTCCCCATCTTTGACGATCCACTCAGCCATCTGGGCGGACTCTGCCAACCTCTGCATCCGCACCTCCTCCTCCTCCCTCAGACGCTGCTCTGCTTCTCGTTCAGCGCGGCGACGGTTGAGCCTCTCTAGCTCCTCCTTAGCCTCCTGCCTCCTCAAAACATCTCTGCGCTGAGTGTCTGCAGGAGACAACCCCATCTTCTTTTCCCTCTCGTTTTTCTTGTGCCATCTAAATTGTTGTCCGAGGTTCACGTCGTGGAATGGGTTGTCGGTCGCACTGTAAATACTCAATTCTGCGACCTGGCGCATCTCTTCTTCGTCCTTTAACCTCCTTTTATCTGCCTTCCGAGATTTACGTTCCTCAGATTTATCTCTCTTCCGTCTGCAAAGAGCCGTCAGACAAGGTGAACGGGAGAAAAAGTGGATCACAACACACTTTTTACGCTTTTCTCGGCTATCTTCCTCGTCGCTACTCCTCGTACCCCTGCTTCTATCTTTGCTTCGCCGTCGATGCCGTTCATCGTCATATCCCCCATCACGATTTTTGGAAGATCGGTAGTCTCTTGAACTATCTCGTCGTCGTCGTTCGTAGTCATGCTCTCCGCTTATACCCCCTTCATGATTGCTTCCGCGTGGTGGGGGACTAGGTTGCCCGTCGCGCTCCATTGGGTTTGTTGGTAGTTCGTTGGCGTTGGCAAGTTGGCAAGAACAAAAACCAGAGAAAGCCGATTACATAATTATTAAATCGTGGGTCAGCTTGGGCCGGCCGGGCCAGCGAGACCTGTTCGGACATGGACAGTCCGAGTCGAGGTTTGGCAGGCCTCCTCCCAACATTCAGACATGCGTGCATTCTCAAAGTCCATTGTCCTACCATCGACCCTTCTCTACGGCCAAAATTCTTCGCGACTACGGCGTTTCGTCCGTACTCAAGCACAACATGAATATACACCACGAGAGGACTACGATTCATCCGAGTTTGTGCGACCCACGGCGTTGGCCACTCCTCGCCAAGTAGTCTAAACCTCATCCTTGGAGTTCCCCTCGCTAATTTTACCGCAGTTAGCGCAATATCTAGACGAGTACGTTGTAGGGCAGCAAGAAGCGAAGAAAGTCCTTTCAGTCGCGTGCGTGTCGCAACGTTTGGGTGGCATGGCTATGATTTACATCGGACCAGTGTATTCAACCACTATAATCGAGTCCGTGCCAATATGCAGGTTCTGGAGGCAGAAGAAGACGAATCACAATGGACAGAAGATCCGCATGCTGATAGCGAGTGTCATTCTCTCTTCCACTCTCTTTGATCTGGACTCATGTGGACGCAGGTCGTGTCGGAGTTGTCCCTGTACACCTCAACCCTCATCCACGGAGGACGCAAGGGAGTTCATTTCCCGTCCAGCTCCGTTACTCAGCTCCGACATTTGATAAAAGTAATGTCCTCGTGCTGTACGTCTTATGATTCTTTTCCGAGCGGTATTAAACGCTTGTCACAAGGGGGCCGACTGGTTCAGGTAATAACTTATATCGGGCTCGTCTGCGTATTCAAACATCTACACCGTAGGGAAGACGCTATTGGCAAGAACTCTAGCCAAAGTCTTGGATGTTCCATTTTCAGTGAGCGATGCAACGTCCTTCACGCAGGTGAGGAAGTAGTCTTTGTGGTATGATGCCCACTCATCAAAAATGTGACTCCACAAGGCGGGCTGTGAGTAATTTGCTATGGGTTAGAGTTGGATAGTCTCTGATTACAGGGCAGACGTAGGAGAGGATGTTGACATGTGTATTCAAAGATTGGTCAATTCTATCATTTTTCTGATTGTGCTCTTGCTGACCCAGTACAGTTACAAGCCGCAAATTGGGATCCATTCCGCGCCAGGTTGGCAGTTCTCTTCTCGTTATTTGGTAGATGCTTATATGGTGTTGTTTAGTACGGGCATAGTTTACATCGATGAAGTAGACAAGATAGCACGGAAGTCGAGCGGGGGAGGGGCCGAGGGATCGCGTGACGTCGGGGGTGAAGGTGTACAACAGGCCCTTCTTCGCATGATGGAAGGATCTGTCGTTACCGTTCCTGCGAAAGGATCTGCGATTGAAGGACCAGGTTCGCCTCCAAGCGAGGGACGATCACGGCCAGGTCAACGGAATGCGAATCTTGGACCACGTAAATTCGTGCCCACAACGATCTTACTCAATTCTGACTCGTCTTCAGAGAAACCAGATATGTATCAGATTGACACGTCGAACGTGTTGTTCATACTCAGTGGCGCTTTCGTCGGCCTGGATGTCGTCATCAAGCGGAGGGTAGCGAAAGGAGTGAGTCAGAACATTTGTCGAGACGCGTTCATCCATCCTTACATACCCGCTCCAGTCCATCGGATTTACGGCCGAACTCAGTTCTAATGACGATACCCCGTCTTCGGATTTTATGCCGTTTTTCACGCCGAATCGTCGACCCCTCCCCAATATGTTGGAACATGTTGAGCCTGCGGGTGAGGTACATCCCGCACATGTAACGATAAAATTTCTTGACCTTGCCTATAAGATCTGGTCAAGTATGGGTTCATCCCGGAATTCGTCTCGCGAATTCCTTCCATGGCGACGCTCGCCCCGCTCACCCCAGCCGACCTACGTCGCATTCTCACCGAAGTTCGCGGGTGCTTAATATCTCAGTATACGGCCCTCTTCAGCTACTCCGGTGTTGAAATTCGGTTCTCAAATGGCGCTCTGAACGAGATTTGCCACAAGGCAGCGCAACGAGGGGGTGGTGCGCGAGGATTACGAGGCATAATGGTATGTACTTCGTTCATTTTATCCAGACGGCTTGAGACCGCAACGCTTCCTCAGGAAAACCTACTACTTGAGCCAATGTACGAGGTCCCGTAAGTTTTCATTTGTCTTATCTGTCACAACCGAATCGCCTAACGTCCCACTTTCGGCAGTGGATCGGTAAGGAACCGCCTTGCATTTGATTCACGTTCCTGACACAATTCAGAATATCCGACATGTGCTCATAGATAAGACTGTTGTTCTGGGAGAGAGGCCAGCTTTGTACTGGTCGAAAGGGGAAGGTGCTGCGTTTTGGGCAGAATGGACTGAGGCAGAGGCACGCGAAGAGGAGTCAACATAGAACACGAAAGCCTACAATATATTGTATTATCAGTCGTTACCTCTTCTACAACCGTGACCAGGGATAACTACTAAGTCGTGACTGGGATGCAATTCCTCGCAGCCCGGACCCTATAGGACAGGTTGCATAATGGTATGTAAAAAAAAGTATGAAACAACTCCATACGGTTCATTCTTCCCCCGTTTTCTCATCTGCCCCTGTAGCAGGCGGATTCGTCTCCTCTGTTGCAGGCGGATTCGGTTCCTCGTCCTTGGACTCCCCAGTCACCTCAGGTTTGTCCTCAGTAGCGGTTGCATTGCTAGCCAGCTTCGTATTGTTATCTCTGGCATTTTCGAACTCCTTCTTGAACTGCACAGCATCTGAAGGGTGCTCATCAATATAAAAAATGCAGCAACGAAGTTTACGGACAATCAGAGTTGGCAAATCGGATGGCTAGCGTCTCAGGAGTGGGAGGATCCTCCGAGTAGTCCGCCGCGACTTTCCAGACCCAACTTCTATCCGAGCCGATATTGGGCTGAAGCTTCATGTCGGTGGAGACTAGAACCAAAACCAGTATCGCTCATCTCGATTTCATTTAAATCAGATGCGAGGATAGACGAACTCAGATGGTTGGCGCACACTTTGAGCGTCTTTTCGCGCCTCATCACAAGTCGAATCTTCTGCGTGACTTTATGCTGCAACAACCGTGCCTCGCCTGTCCCGCGTTCCTTCCATTCGTTCCCAGAAGAGTCAAATCGGAAGAGCTTTGCGCGCCTAGGCGAGAAAGGAGTGTGATCAAAAAACAAAATCGCAAGAGAACAATAAAAATTTGATGAACATGAATCAACAAAGAAAGTTACATACATTTTGTAGATCACGGTCTCATCCTCTTCGTTAGTCTTGGTTTGGACTTCTTCTGTGAGCCTGATGACAGGTTCAAAGTGTGGGTCATGCTCCTCGTCCGTCTGTGAGAGACCATGGTTAATGCCAAGCACACGGCATGGCGTACATAAACCGGCCACTACAATAGAAACGAAACACACTGACTTTTGGTGCCAAGGGGTTCGTGACCAAGTCTGCCATAGTTGATTGTGAGGAGATGAGACAGAAAGAGTTGGGCAGAGGGAGTCGCGTGTGCGTGTTACCAAATCGAATCGAATGGCAAGATAATCGCTGACAGGACACCAGACACTCTGCACACTACGACGACGCAGTCTTCTCGGGTCCTTCCACCTACCATCGTAATGGCTCTTTACTTGCTCTGGATTTCTTCCCTTTTCTTTTTCTTCGGTCTCGCTTCTTCTCACCTCATCGAGGTAGCCGCTTCAAAAAAGGAATGTTTCTTTGAGGATCTACACGTCAATGATCAAGTACAAATCGTCCCACTCGCACCTTTTTGTGACCAACTCACTGCTTGTTCTAGATGACAGTTACGTACCAGGTCGGCGGAGGCGGCCACCTGGACATAGATTTCTGGGTGAGCTTTTCTGTTATTTGTCCACCTCACGTCGCTTACCGTGCACTGTGTAGGTCAGCAGTCCCGACGGAAACGCAATCAAGAAGAACATCAGGTACTCGACTGGCACCGTGTCCATCACCGCAGAGAAGGATGGCCGGTACGAGTATTGCTTCTCCAACCAAATGAGCTCGATCGCGGATAAAATTGTGAGGTGTGTATATGCCAAGCACGCCACCTTCCACTCCCCCAGTTTAACTCTCGTTTAGCTTCAACGTGCACGGCATCATATACCTCGGAGAAGGCGAAGATGGTGCGTAACGTCGCCCTTTTGCTGTATATCCATGCCTTCGTTTATCTTGTCGCAGAGATCGTCGCACCCATCGAACGCGAGATCCGAGCGTTGGCAAATAGCCTGACGTCGGTGAAGGACGAGCAGGAATACATCGTAGTTCGCGAACGGACACACCGTGATACGGCCGAATCTACCAATGCCCGAGTAAAGTGGTGGTCAATATTACAGGCCGTGGTGCTATTCTCTGTAGTCGGATGGCAGGTCTACTACTTGAAGGTATCCTTTCTGTTTGGCTCGTCTGTCGTCACCTCGTTGACACGTTTATTTAGAGTTTCTTTGAGGTTAAACGGGTTATTTAGGGTAATCATAGAGTTTTGTCGTTTTCTCTTCGCACACTGCACATATATTATCGCGCATTTGGATGGTCTTGCGCTCCTTCCAAATACTATATCAGCGGGCTAACACAACAACGATACAACACAAAGCGTGACGAGACATGATCATGCAGATGTAAGAGAAAGCTAGATAGTAGAAGGCATGATGCGTCGTAAAGAACTTGATGATAGAAATGTTATGGGTACATCTACTCGATGAAGACTGGTATCACACTGAACTAGTCAGACAAAACAAAACGAAATCATAATCACTATCACAATCACAATCATCTCCACAATGGCCTGGCCATCCGAGAACTCGTATCTGCGGATGAGCTGATGTCCCCAGACGATACGTTCGCGAGCGACGTCCGCGTGCTAGGTCGCAGCCTACTCGAGTGGTTCATACCTTTCGATGCCAGGCTAAGCAGCGACATCCGTTTCTTCTTCGCTGGCGACTTGCGAGCTAATGCCGGTTCCACGTCACCCGTGGGGACCCTCCGCGCACCAGATACGCTCCCGTTCAGGTACGCTTCCCCGTCTGCATGCGCTGGTGGGCGGAGGCTTGAACGTCGCCGCGCCCTCTCCATGCGCAACGGGCCGATGTTTGAGCGCCGCCGGGAGACCTTCAGCGCCACCGCAGCAGAACGAGGAGTTGGGGGTGGACGTTGCACCTGTACCGGGCTGGTCGGCCTCTGCTTGGCGACTTTCGACAACAGAGACGGCCGCTGGGCTCCGGTACTGCTGCTGCTGCCATTTGATGGCACGTCGAGCGCGAAAGAGTTGAAGTTACGATCAGAGAGGGGCCGCCTCCCTGTCGCGCTCTCGCTGCCGTTTTCGTCGTCCTCCGTGAGGCTGCCAAGCGTGGTTGCTCCGCGTGATTTGAGCAGGCCAGGATCAAGGCGGCTGCCACGGCGTATGCGCGGTGCTAAAATGCGGGTCTGCGGCGGGAGGGAAAGGCTAAACTGGACGCTGTCATCTGTCTTCTCGTCCACCCATTCGCCTTCGACTGCGGAGCCACCAGCCGGAGCGGAAAAAATGGAATTATTATCCGACGCAGGGGACACCGAAGTATAAAGGGTGCTAGTTTCGGTGTAAGCAAGTATTGATGGTTCGCGTGCCTCATCCAGGTCGCCCTTGCCGACCTCGTCGCGCCATTGGACAACCTTCTTCTCTTTGCCCTTGTCGGGTGGACGGCGGTATGGAACACTGGCGCCGGCGAGGCTGTTACGCAGTGACTTTCGAGGCGATTTCATGTGGCTTTTGCGAGGGGAACCCACTCCAAGTAGTCCATATGTGGACGAGCGTCTAGAAGATTTTATCCTTGGCTGCAGCTCAGTCGGGGCGGACGAGAACCTCTTTGGTCTCGCCAAGCCTTTGATACCTTCCGCGTTAGAAAGGCCAGGAATGGCAGCATACGACGCGACGGTATGGCCAACAAGAGACTGGAAATCTTCATCGTTTTGTTCCAAGAGCGTTCGTAAAGTCGCAGCTACAGCCCGCACCGTGCCGTCCAAGCCATCGCGCCCATCTTCCAAGGCTGTCCGAAGCGAGCGACTGGCGTCACCGAGGACAACCGTGTACCTTCCTACCATGCCCAGAAGATCGACGAGCATCTTGGCTTGCTCCGCCACAGCCTGCTTCATCGCGTCTCGCTCCGCCTTTGCTCGAACCCTCTCCATAACATCCTTCCGCCACTGCGCATCAAGCTTGATATTTTCCGCGCTGATCTCGTCGAGTCTATCCGATCGCCTCTCCGTGACGGCCCGAAGCATAGCATCAAATATATTGCTGGCGTTCACAGAGCGTTGCAGGCGCGTATTCAATGCGCTATCAGGCTTCAAGGCATCCTCCTCTGGCGCGGCCAAAGCGCGGAGGAGTCCTCGTTCTGCTTCAAGGTCAGCAGTGAGACCGCCTGGTGAGCCGGCCTGTTTGTCCAGTTCCTGAATTCGGGAACGGATTGCATCAAGCTTCGTCTGGGCAGCAGAGAGCTTCCCAGAGCACAACGCGCCGTCTTTGACTGAAACTTGCATCTGTTCAGCACGGACTTGCATGTCGTTCTTGACACGTTCGACCTCTGCCTGCGCCTCCGCTTTCTTCCGCCGCAAAATGTCGCTTTCGGAATTGATCTTTCCCGCAAGTTTAGCCTTGAGCTCAACGACCTCTGAGTTGAGTCTGTTAATGGCTTCGACATATTGGCCGACGTGCCGATCGACGTTGACCACATTGCGTGTCACAACGCGTGTCTTTATTTTGGTGGCGCGTTCGGCGTATATAAGCGTGTTATGGGTGTCGTCAAAGTGTATGGATGTCGGTGCAACGCAAACAATCATAACTGTCTTGCAGTTCCCACCAAGGGAGAATTTCAGTAGCCGCGTGAGTTTACTATTGCGATAGGGAACGTGGCGGACGGCGCCACCGCTTTCGCAAAGTGCGTTGATGCAGTTTCCCAGAGCCAGCAGGGACTTGTTGATGTTTGCACCTTCTACCATTCGTTGCCCCATGTTAGTGGTGGCAGCTGCCCGCTCACTGCCAGCCAAATCGATGATAGAGAGTGTGCCCATAAGACGTTCTTCAGTCAACGACGCAGTCCTAGGGGCCTGGACAACATGAACTTGCAAGACCGCATGAGAGCGGGACGAAGTTTCATTCGCATGAGTTGGAGATTGTGTTCTTCGGGAGTTCCCCATGAGGACTATGTCCTTGACTTCCTCCGCGGTCCTCGGTCGGAGTTCAGTTAGGCCTACGACCTTGACAGACTTGTCTTCACGGATCTGCAAGCCGCCTCGTGGTGTTGGAGCCCCAGGTTCGGAGAGAAGGTCCCGAATTTCTTCGTTGTATATCTCAAGGAATGTTACAACGACTTCTGCCGTGTAGTCGTCTTTGCGGTCTTCGATTCTTTGGAAGAGGTCGGCCATCGTTAGGTAGATGGTCCCTGGGTCGGAATCTGTTCCACTGATAGTGTGTGTCTTGCCGCAACCTGTTGCCTTTTGAAAGAGAAACTCAGGATGGACGTTTCGGTCACGCGACAGTGAGGGATACACTCACACCGTAGGCAAACACGGTAGTATTGAATCCGTCTAATAATCGCTGCAGCAGAGGGCGAGCAGTTGAGTCGTATACTTCTTGTTGGGATGCATCGGGTCGGAAGACTCTATCGAACATGAATCGCCTGTCCTTGTACCGCTTGGTACCTGGTGGTAAGAAGCCACGCTCAACAAAGGCCTTGGCTTGATCTGGTTCAGCCGGGTCGAAAGTGAGGATGCGATCATCGACGATCCGCACAATTTCGCGAACAGAGGAATAGGATGTTGGTGGACATGCTGGCAGAGAAAGCGCGCCGTCTCCTCGAATGGTGGTGTCGTAGATGAGGTCCGGGAGTCTGGCTGCCTCCCGTGTTGATGGTGGCCGGACACGGACTGAAACCGAAGAATGATAAAGGATGTTCTCAGCAGAGAGAGGAAAAGGAACATACCAGCGACAGTTATAGATCCAGAAGGGACCACCATGGTATGAGGGAACAAAGTGTGTTGTGTTGCGCTGGCTCGCCGCGTTCCGTTCCTTCCAACCATCAGGTCATGTGATCGTGCCATGATTACCAAATCTTATCTTATCGTTATCTCTTTAGCAAACCACGATGAACACGACGACCATCTCTGTGTCATCTCCCGCTGATTTTCATGTACATCTTCGCCAAGGCGATCTATCAGAGCTAGTCACACCTCATATCAGAAAAGGCGGGTTTCATCTCGCATATGTTATGGTAATACTACACTTTGACATCCCAAACGTTGTTGAAGTACCTCCCCTAGCCAAATCTCACACCACCGATCACCACCACAGAACAGGCATTGGAATACAAATCTAAGCTCGAGAGTATTGACCCAGAGATAGAATTTCTCATGACTCTCTATCTCTCGCCCGATCTCACTCCGGATGAGATTCGCAAGGCGAAGACTGCCGGGATTGTTGGTCCGTCCTCCACAGCCCCCCGCTCCTAGCTCGCGCTCCTCATGTTTGCTCAGGAGTCAAGTCATACCCCCGAGGCGTCACGACTAACTCCGACGGCGGGATAGAGTCCTATGAGGCGTATTACCCCGTGTTCGAGGCTATGCAAGACGTGGACATGGTGCTGAATCTCCATGGAGAGGCTCCATCAGATGCTTCGGCGGTATGTCCTTGGAGCTCCTCTTTACTGTTGCCCGTGCTAGAACACGGTACCGCAGAACATCCACGTCATAAACGCAGAACAAACCTTTTTACCCCACCTTAGGAAACTCCATGCTCACTTCCCCCGGCTTCGTATAGTCCTAGAGCACGCTACAACGCGAGCAGCAGTGGAAGTTGTCAAGTCCCTCGGCCCCACTGTCGCATGCACGATAACTGCTCACCATCTCACGCTCACTGTCGACGACTGGGCAGGGCAGTCTTGGAACTATTGTAAACCAGTAGCAAAGTTCCCCGATGACCGAAATGCATTGCGCGAGGTAATTCAAGAAGGTAAAGTCAAGTCCCAGCCGAGTTGAATGCGAAGGCCTGACCCAAACCAGGCCATCCACGTTTTTTCCTGGGATCCGATTCTGCACCACATCCTTCTATTAAGAAGTCAACAAGCTCACCGGACCATGGTTGCGCAGCGGGAATCTATACATCCCCTATCCTACTGCCTTTAATAGCGCATCTCCTGGATTCGTTCGGAGCATTGGATAAGCTGGAAGCTTTTGTCAGCAAGAATGGAAGAGTATTCTACAAGAAAGAGATTGACAGCAGCACCGGTACTACCGTCCGCCTGAGGAGGGGTAAAACCTCTGTGACGGGACGATACTCGGTAAGGGAGCAGGAGGTTGTTCCATTCTGGTCGGGGAAAGATCTGGCATGGGAGATTGATAACTAGGATAACTATTTAAGGGTATTCGTTCACACGTTCATTTGATTAAGCAACGGCTAGTTCGTCCATCTGATACTCTCTTTGGTTGGGTTTCCCTTTGCCCGCAAGTCCTGACAGCCTTGTCTGTCCAGTGCCTGCGATTGGGCGCTTCATCAGTCCGTCCTTCTGCCCCTCTCATCTCGTATTTGTGCTGTCTATTTACTGCTGTCTATTTACCCTGCTGCTAAACGTGTTGGATTACTGACTGGTGGTCTTACGCATTACCCATGCCGCGGCCCAAAAAGGGGAAAGCAAAAGCACAACACCAAGCCATAGACGAAGGAGAGGACGAAGGCGTTTTGGGTGCGTAGCACGTCGTGTGACTAACCCTCCATTCTCCCTGCTTGACTTGCCCTCCTTGCGCGTCGACACAGCACCTATCCCTGAAGACCCAGCGAGTTACGAGGGCTGGGATAACCAGGGCCACGAGCAAGGTGGAGAAGCGTGGCCAAATGAGGAAACGCGATGGGCCGATGGCGCCGGCGGCGAGCATGCTTATGCATATGGAGACCAAATGGTACAATACTCAAGTCCTCAGGCAGCAGGGGGGTGGGATGCACACGCCGATGCACACGCCGGGGCGCAGTATCCACAGCAGGAGTGGGGCGCGCCAACAACCCCCCCCGTGAATACATCTGCTCCTGCTGAAGCACCCGCCTGGACTGCTTGGGGTCGCACTCCTCAAGGGGTTTATGGTGCACCCCGAACACCTCGTGCCGCGCCCCAACAACCTGCTATGGCACCGCCTCAAGCTGCA
>WNFR01001935.1_pt1 | contig 34756 bp, 61 predicted proteins | sample 5400221 | NCBI WGS metagenome assembly WNFR01 (sample SAMN13153357, study PRJNA577476) | soil metagenome | isolation source: 40 cm soil under Madrone tree | place: USA:California | collected 2016-06-14
GATTCCCGCTCAACGTCTGGCACGACGTGAGCGCGAGCGCCCACGCGAGGACGAGCCAACGGGTCATGCGGTCTCCCCAAGCGCCGGGTGTAACACGACGCAGTCATGAACGCTCGACGTCGGACAGCGGAGCTCGCCGACCATGCCCCAGAAGCGGCGCACGCGGTCGAGGCGCGCCGCTCGGAGCGGCGCGGGCCCCTCGAGGGCCCACTCGAGCGTCGGCACGAACCCGGGCAGCGCCCGCGGCGCGACCGGCGTGACGGCGGACGCGGGCCCGGGGAGGGGGCTCGCGACGACGCCGGGGGTGACGGGCCCTGCGCCGCGAGACGTCGCGACGAGGCTGGACACACCGGCCGCACCCCCGAGGAGCACGCCCACGCTGACCCAGAACGCCCACGCGGGTCTCATGGATGCGGCACCGGCGGCGTCGCCATGAGCGCTTGGAGGCGCCGGCCGCCGGCCACCAAGCCGGACACCAGGGCCAGGATGAGCGCGGCGCGCGGCGGCACTTGCGTCGAGCCCGAGCCGACCATCGCCGCCGTGTAGGCGGCGCCGCCCGAAATGAGAAAGTCGGAGAGAAAACTGACGAACAGGGTGAGCAGGTAGGGCGTCATGGGGTCACACCCACCGATCCTCTCGGAGCTGGATCGCGAGCCGGTGGGCGCGCCCAGCGGTCTCGGTGTTCCGCGCGTAGTCGCTCGCGAGGAGCTCGTCCGCGGCGCGCTCCCACTCCCCATCCAGCAGGTGCCCGTGCATCTTGCGGAACCCCAGCATCCCGTGCAGGCCGAGCTCGTAACAGAGGCTCATGACCACGCCCTGCCGCGGGATCGACAGCGCGCGGAAGAAGGGGAGCGTCTCGCAATCGGACGCGCAGGCGCGTTCGTCGTTCGCGAGCAGGTACTCGGCCTCGTCCTTGGAGACGCCGCGCGTGAGCGTGTTGCGCCCGTAGCCGATCACGTGGCCGACCGAGTCGGACCGCTCCGTAATCGCCAGCCCCTCTTCGCGCCGCATGAGGCTCTTGAAATCGGTGACCGCCGGTGGTTTGCGCATGTTACGGCTTCTTCTTCTCTTTCTCTTGTCGGATGCCCTCGACAATGCCGGCCGCCGTCGCGGACGCCGTCGCCTCGGCCGTCGCTTTCGTTGACGCGATCAATTGATCAACGAGGCGATCCGTCGCCCCGTTCACCGTCTCGGCCACGAGGTCCACCTTCCGATTCGTGTCATTGAGTTTGGTGCTATTGCGGATCGACGTGATCAGCGTCGCTAACGCCGTGACGAATCCGGCGAGGGCCAGGATCGTGGCCGGAAGATTGGACCAAAAGTCGTGCACCGGGTGCCTTCCTGGGAGTCACGGGACCTCCCCGTTGAAAAAGTGAACGTCGGCCGGTCATTCCCGGGTGCCTCGGCGCGAGTCGCGGCGACTCGTGTCCCTGGAGGTGTCGCGCGCGGTGTCGCGCGGGGTCTCCCGCTGGAAGAGGCGCGACTCATCGCGATAGGTGGCTTGTCGGACATCGCCGCGGTCGATGGAGTCGAGCTGCCGCTGGACGGCGTCGCGGGTGTCGGCCTGGCGCTGGTCGGGCATCAGAGCCACCCCGTCGCGGTGTCGTCGGGGGCGCCCTCCGGCGCGTTGTACGCCTTGGGCAGGCCCACGGCGGGTCGCACCGCCGCGCCCCCGGCGGAGGTGTCCCCCGGGTCGTTCGGGTCCATCTCCTCTTGCCCGAAGCATTGCATCATGCTCGACCCCTGGGCGAAGGCGAGGGCGCCGCGGCCCGGCTTCGCCGCGTACCGATTCGGACGGAGCGAGTCGCGGGTGTAGAGCGGCAGGTCCGAGAGAAAGCCGTCCTGGGCTCCGATGCCGTGGGGATCTTGGCCGCGCGTCGTGGTCTTCTTGGTCGCCATGGGGTGCTCTCCTAGGGGTAATACAGGGGATGGAGCTGATTGCCGTTCGGCCCCCAGATCGGCTCATGATACCGCGCCGCCTCGGCCGTCAAGACGTGGTCGGCGGCGTGCGTCGGCGCGATGCTGGCCACCGCGGCCTCCGCGGTGCGTCCGTGGGCATCGACGGCAAAGCCGCACCCGGTCTCGACGCAGCGGACGATCCAGCCGGGCGCCTGGCCGTTCTGGGCCGGGACAATCGGCTCGTGCTGGCCCTGTCGGAGCTGGCCGGGCACCTCAGTCCTCCTCGGCTTGCAGGGCGATCCCATGCATGTCGATCACCGGGCCGAGGCGATCGTCGTGGACGTCGTAGGAGTAGTGGCCCGCCTCCAGTTTCTCCTGGATCTCCTCGTACACCGCCGCGGAGACCCGGAGGATCACGTAGGAGTGGTGGCCCATTCACTTGCCCCGCCGGATGACCCACGGCGCGAGGATCGCAAACCCCGCCATGATGGCCGCCCGTTCCCAAGTGGGGTTGCGCATGGCGAACGCGGCGAGCGTGACGGTACACCCGAGCGCGGCCCAGCGGAGAGCCCGGTCGCAGAGCAGCTCCACGATGGGCTCAAGCACCTTGGCGGTGTCCAGCAGCATGACGGCGATGCCGGCCTGGCGCTGTTCCCGTCGCGTGGTGCGGATCTGCTCCTCGACGGCCTCGAGGTGGGCGCGGTCCTCCGCCGAGGTCTCGGGCGGGATCACCTCGGACCCGTTGCCATGGGGGACCGCGTGGAGATCCCGCACCCTAGGGGCTCTGGACTACTTTCGGGTGGATCAGGTGGTCCGCCTCGCCATCGAGATGCCAGGTCCCGGGGGCCCCGCTGGGGTCCCAGGGGGCGCTCGTCTCGTGCGTCTGTCGCTGGGAGACGGCGCGGGCCTTGTCGTCGGGGTCGCCCGGCGCGGGCTTGGGGGAGTCGTGGCCGAGGAAGACGTGGGTGTCATCGGCCGTGGCGTACTCGAGATGCGCAAACTGCCGCACCCCCTGAGGAGTGCGGACGCTCTCGTTGATCCCGTCGGAGAGCAGGCGCGCCGGCCGGGCCACGGTTTCGCCGGGGCGGACGTACCACACGGGCTGTCCGGTATGCAATTCCACGACCTCGGGCTCTGCCATGGTCAGGGCTCCTTTCCCAATTCCGTTAAGAGTATGCGGGCCCGCTCCAGATGATTCTTTTCGACTGGAATCCCGCGAGCGACGACCGGCACAGCCTCGACAAAGATCCGAAGTTCCCGCCGGGCGTTTTCACGCTGCCCCGACGCGAGTAAGACGGTGGCGAGGTTCCAATGCCGTTCCCATCGGGGAACGAGCGTCGTGTCTGAAATTGCGATCGCATGCTCGAGATACCGGCGCGTCTGCACGAGATCACCACGCTGATAGGACTGAAATGCGGCGGCATCCTGGCAGACGGTGCACGTGACTTCATGCTCCGCCGCGTAGGCCCAGAGCGTCTCATCATTCCGCCACATCGGCATGTGCACAAGCGTCACGACGCTGAACGCGGCGACGACCACGGCCGCTCCGGTGGGCGCCATCCGAGGGAAGCGCCGTGACGCCCGCGTCAGCCCCGCGCCCGCAAGGAGAGCGAGAGGCAGACACGCGAGATAGCTGTAGCGGTTGGCGACGAGCTGCGGGCCGTTCTGGAAGAGTCCCGCCTGTGGAAACACCGCGACCGCGTACCCTATCAGCGCTGCCGTCAAGCCTGGCCACCACCGCCACGTGAGGACACATAGCGATGTCGTAAGGACCAGGATCGCGACGGCAATCGGATACTGCGGTTGCCCCCAGGACGGGACCCAGGTGTATTCGATCAGGTGACTCAAGCGCCCGGGCCAGAGCGTTTGCCGGGCGTAAAACACCTCGCTATAAGCGATCTGTAGCAAGCGGGGTCCGAGTCCGACAGTGGCCCACGCCGTGCTATTGCCCAGGACGTGCAGGGCGCGGAAGGCAATCACAGACAGCACCACTGAGACGGCGAAGAATGGTGCTAGCCGCTTCCACAGGTGCGAGGGGACTCGACCCGTGCGCCACCACTCAAGGCAGAGGAGCAGCACCGGCAATGTCACCGCCAGCGAATGCGATAAGCCAGCGAGCAGAAAGGCTCCGAAGGCGAACCCCCGTCGCTCTGTGAGCCAGAAGAGCACGGCGACGAGCAGCCACGTCGTCATGAGCAGTTGCCGAAGTTCGGTGATGAAGACCACCGATTCCAGACGGAGCGGATGCACGGCGAAGAGCAGCGCGGCGGCGAGGGGCCCGAGTTGGCCCTGCTGGATCAGCCGGCGCGCGATCACATAGACGAGAACGGCATTCCCCGCATGCAAGAGCACGTTGACCGCGTGCCACCCGCCTGCATGGAGACCCCACAGATGGTACTCCGTGTTGATGACGAGCCACGTCAACGGAATCCAGTGGCCGAAAAAGATATTTTGCGTGATCCAGACCCAGGACCATTCCCGGATGATGGGGTTCGACACGATGGCGGGCCCGTCGTCCCACTTGAGGAGGAAATCATAGCGGAACGCTGGCGCAAAGACGGCGCAGGCGACAACAAAGACAAAGAGAACCGGGAGCGAGCGTCTCATGAGTCCGGCTCGTCCAACGCCGTCCCCTCGGGCCAGCAGCCGAGCCAGGTCCCTTTCTCGGCAATCGGAGGTGAGCCAAAGTGCTTGTCGAGAAGCGCAGGGGTGACATCGTACCACTTTGAAAATCCGACCTTGGGCCGCCCCGTGACGGCCTTGAGTTTCGCTCGGCACTCGCTCGCGGGCACGGGCCCGGCCTCTTGCCGCCACCACAGCGTGCCATCGCTGGAGGCATGCTGAGAGAGCACGATGAATCCACAGAACGCGATTGAGTACAAGCGAGAGCGCATTACGGCCCTACGTTGCCGACTTTAACCGCGTTGGGGTATGCGGCGAGAAACTCAGTTTCCGTAGGTAGCGGAATACTGAAAGCAGCCGAAAGATTCACTTCAACGATACCCGCCGACTGGACGTTTGGCGATGATCCTCCGTAGACCATGGTCTCACGCAGCCGTGGGTCTACCGCCGAGACGACAGACTGCCATTGAGCGAACGCCACATCTACGTGCAATGCCTATCTCCTAGTTGGAGATCAGGGAGCGACGTGCCAGCACGCGGTCAGGAACTGAAAGGTACTCGCCTGCGCCGTTGGGCCAACGATCGTGGGCGCGGTTCCCGCCAGGCTCTTGATCGGAATCGCGAGCACGCCGGTCAGGCCTGGAACGGACGTGACGGCTCCTGGCAGCGCGGCGGCAGTCCCACTGTTCGCGGCGCCATTCGGAGCGGGCCAGGAAGGCGTGCCAGAAATGTTGGTGGTGGTGACGGTCACCGCGGTCGCGGAGGTGGTGTTACCCGCCGTGGTGAAAAGAGCCGCGTTGATGTAGTCGAAATAGATCGAGTTCGAGCCACCGGGAGCGGGCACCGTGATGGTCTGCTGCGCGGAGCTGGTACCGTTCGCCGAGAGACACGACTGGGCGGCCAGGCCGGTTGAGCCGGTCTGGGTGGTGGCGGCACCGGGGGACGCCTGCTGAGCGAGCGCGGCGACCGGGATACCGAGGGCCAGGACGAGCGCGAGTGCTACGCCGAGAAACCTCTTCATGATTCTGTCTCCCTTCTGTTGGTGGTACTGCATGGCCCTCTAGCAGCCACCAGGGCCGCCTGGGAACGCGAGGAGCGTGGAGTAGGGGATCGGCGTCGTCGCGAGGTTCGCGTAGCCGTGGAAATTCGCCAAGTTCGCATCGACCTGGAAGCCGGAGGCCGCCGGGACGACGGGGATGATGAACTCGTTGCCGAAGCTATTCCCCCCGGCGATCACTAGTACACAGGTGCCCGCCGGCCCCCGGCGCACGCGCAGGGTCGCGCCCTGCATCAGGGGACCCGAGGGCGCGACACTGTCCGGCGTGGTGGAGAGCACGAGATCCCCCGAGCCGAGGAGCTGGACCGGGGTGCCGACGGGCGCGAGGGCGAGGCCATTGGCGAACGTGCCGGCGGCCAAGCCCTGAAAGGCGAGGGTCCCGGAGATGACCATGTTGCCCGTGGTGGGATCGACGGTGGTGCCCGGCGCGCAGTTGAATCGGCCCTGCGAGTCCGAGACCTGAATGCAGTTCAACCCCCCGCGGAATGGATGCCAAACATCAGGAGGCACCGAGGACTGGGCCTTCACCTGGGCAAGAGTGTGAAGCGGGAATGGCGGTATCCCCGGAGCCCAATCTATGGCGAGGACGACCAATAAGGCGAGCGAGACTCTCAGGGTCATCCTCATGCGCTGTCCCTCCTGTAGCCCGCCGAAGGCGAATCGGTCATTGGGGGGGAGATTAGCCCCGCAAGCGTTGCATGGTCAACTATTTTTCCTTGGTGGGGGGCTTGGGCGCCTTGAGGGCCTCGATTTCCTTGGCCTGCTCGGCGATCCGCGCCTGCGCCTGGCTCAAGAGCGTCTTGGCGAGGGACAGTTGATCCTCAAGGTATTGCCGATAGTCGCGGAGATCGTCCACCATCGTTTGCAGGCAGGTCAGGGACGCCTTGCACAGGACCACCGGCTTGGGGTCCGCGGCGCTGGCCGCGCCGGCCCACAGCACCAGCGCGGCCAGCGTAAGTTTTCCTTTGGCCAGTAGCCAAGAATGAGGACCACCCCCTTGCACGCTAATCGGTCGGCGCATGGTCCAGATCCGCCCCAAATTCGGGGCCGAGCTTGTACTTGATCGCCATGTACCGGATCGCCTGGGCCGCGGCGGCGGTGCGCTCCGAGAGCTTCTCGGCGAGCCGCATGTTGCGATAGAGCGTCCGCATGGTCTGCTCCTCGAGCAGCTCCAAGGTGATGGCTTCCTCGGGATGCATCTCCTCGGCGCGCTGAGCCGTCTCCTCCGGCGTCGGCAGGTCCGGCGGCGCCCGGTGCTTAAACTCCTGGGCCGACACCACGTGCGCATCCCCGTCCGGCGTGATGATCTTGACCGGCGAGGGACGCGGGCCCGGGGGGACGGGCCGCGGGCGACTGCCGCTGTACCCGCTACCGCTCATCGCTCCGTCCACGTCATGGCTGATCCATGAGGCGGCGAGCTTCCTGAGCCCCCAGGCCTGTGACCGGGGCGCTCGTCGCGAAACGATAGGCCGGAGAGAGCGGCGCCTTCGTGACGATGGGCCGTCCGCTCAGCGCCATGGCGCTCAGTGCCCCGGCGGCCCCACCGATGGCCGCCCCACTGTAGTCCACATGCCCAGCGAGGAGCGAGGCGACGAGCGCCGGCACTTCACCGACGATCGCGCCGCCGTACGGGCTTAACTTCGGGATCGTCGTGGCTTCAACGCCCTTGGGTAAGGGCGCTGGCTTGGGCACGTCCGGGAGCGGCGCCGGGCGCCGAAAGGCCTGCGTGATCGGGGGCGGCTCTGAGACGGGGGGCACTGGTCCGGGTCTCCGGACGGCTTCGGCGATCGGGCCACGGAAGACATCGCCTTGTCCCCGGCGTCGAAGGGCGTCGATCTTCTTCAGATTCGTGAACGCGGCCCGAGCCGACTCCGGGTTGAACTTCTCTCCCTTGAGCATCTGGCTCTTGTCCGCGAAGTCGATGAGCGCCTGGGCCGCTCGATACTCAGCGCGTGCGGCCTGGTTGCCAAGGTCCGCCTTGTCGAGCGCGGTCACGCCCCGGCGGTAGACCCCATGATCCTTTTTCCAGAATCCCGTCAGTCGTTCCGCGAGTTGTCCCCCGTCCACATCACCAATCGGCGGTCTCGTCTTGTCGAGCTGTCGAAGACCAGAGAGTCTCAGGCCAAGCGCGTCCGCATCGGCTTGGGAGAGCGGAACCTTCTTGCCGCTCCCTTGGCGGACCACTTCGTTCAACGCCGCATCGAACCGTTCACTCAGCCGCTGTTGGCCTTTCCCGTAGACCATGTCCACGAGACCGGCTTCGGTCGAGGGAAACTCGTTGAAGGCCGGCACTTGTTGCTTGAAGGCGTCGGCGATCGACTGGGCACCATGCTGAGCGTAGTCCCGTGCCTGGGCCTCGTACTGCGTCTGCTTGGCGGCTTCCCGTTCCGCGTGTGATCGTTTGGCCTCCGCCTTCTGCTCTTGATGGGTGGCCCTCGCTTCGCGCACGCGGCCGGCTTCCTCGAGACGCCGAGCCGCGACCTGTTCTGGATACGCGGCCTCCGCCGCCGCGCGTCGCGCCAGGAACGGTTGGCCCGCCCGTTGAGTCTGGCCGAAACGGACCACCCCAGGCAGGACTTCACCGGCCACCTGGCTAAGGCCCTCGGAGCCGGCTTCCTTGAGTCCCTCTCTCCAATCTCCGGTCTGTGCGGCGCTCGTGACCCCACTGGCGAACGACCGAGCGGCGGTGCGCTTGAGCGGAGCGGTGAGCAGGCCGCCACCGACCGGCAGTGTCGCGGATAAGCCGGCCGCCTCTGGTACTGATCCCGGCAGGAAGAGATCCCCGGCGGCTCGGACGTATCGACCGGGGGCGTCCCAGGAGCCGATGTTCTCGCCGAAGATACCACGCGAGACGGCGGTTCGGTCGCCAGCCGGCGGCTCGGCCACCAGCGATTGTTTCGCGCGGCCGACGATGTCGGGTCCCGCCGGAGGCGGTGCCTCACGTCGCACGATGCGAGGGGGTGGTGTCGCGTGTTGTTTCTTGGCGAGATCCTTGATCTGCTCCGGCGTGGACCCGGACGGATGGTCCACCGTGAGAATCTGGCCGTCTGGCGCGCGCACACGGGACTGCGCCATTACTCCGTGGTCCCCAAGACTTCGTAGTCAGTGGTCGGCGGCCCTTGGTTGGGCAGATGGCCCAACTGCTTGAGGGACTCGCGCGTGGTGGCGAGATCTCGGTTCCAGCGCTTCTTCGCGGCCGGGATGAACAGGTCCCAGAAGTCCTTGGGCGCGCCCATGAGATTGCCCGCCTCCGCCTCGCCGACGACCTTGAGCCGGAGCGCACTGCCGGTCGTCCCGAGGCCGACTTCCGTCCCGATGACCAGCGGCGTGCCGAAGCGATTGAGGATCTGGATCGCGTTCGCGATGTCCGACCGACCGGGCTTCGACTGGAGCGCGGCCTTCGTCTTCACGGTGTCCCAGACGGCCCCCCCTCGTGGGATGATCCCCTCCTGATCCAGAAGATCGACCGCCTCAGCCACGAGATCCGCGTTGTCGAGCTTCTGCTGGAGGGAGGACTCGGTCCCCTGGAGCTTGAACAGGTTCCCCGCGGTCTCCTTGCGCAGCTTGAGCCCTTCGGCCAGCCGTTCGTTCGTGATCCGCCGCTGTTCCTGGGTGGCGTCAAAGGTGCGATCCGCCCGCCGCGCGGTCTCGTTGTGCTGGGCGATGCTCTGGTCGAGGGTCTTCATCTGCACGCCAAACTGCCGCTCCTGCTGCTCGCGCGTCCCGAGCAGGTTGATGAGCTCGCCGAGATTCCCCCGCTCCGCGGCGAGGGCCGCCTGGTCATCGCCGTCTAGGCGCGCTCGGACGCCGATCTCGGCCAAGCGCTCTTGCATGCTCCGGTCCTGGGAGGTCAGGAGATCGTTGTAGGCCTCGCGCCGGGAGCGGTGCTCCGCCAGGAGCTTGTCGGAATTGGCAGTCCACTCGGCCATGGATCGCTCGACGCGGTCCTTGTCGCCTTCCATCCAGCCATGGATCGCCCCTTTCAAGCCGGCCACCGCACCGAGCGCGGAGCCCCCGCCGCGCATCCCGCCGATGCCGAGGGCGAGCTGCGTGGCCCCGGCGAGGGCCGCCTGCACCTGGGAGAGCGTGTCCTTGCCGGGAACCATGAACGGCCGCGCCTCCGTGGACGGCGGCGTGGGCAGTGCGAGCGCCGGCGGTGTGGCCGCGGCGGCGGCCTGCTCGTGCTCGCCGGCCTTGGTGCGCAGGCCTTCCAGATCGGACCGCCCCCGGGTGGCGGACTCCCGGGCGTGCGCGGCTTCGCGGGCGCCCGCCTCTTGGAAGCTTGGCACTAATCCCAGCGACCCGGTCAACCCCTGGAGCGGGGTCGGCGGCGGCGGGGGCGGCAGACCGGACGTGTCCAGGGTGGTGTCCGCGCCGAAGGGGTTCGCCATCAGGCCGCCGACCCGGAGAGCTTGCCGATGGAGGCGTTCGCTTGCGCGATGAGTTCCTCGAGGGACTTCTGCTGGGCCTGTGAGGCGCCCATGACGCCGGTCGCGGCGCTGACGCCCGTCTGGAGGCCCGCCAAGCCGGTCTCTTCCTGCTGCTGCAACATCGAGCCGCGCATGCTCATGGCCTGCTCGTCAATTAGGCGGTTGAACGAGTCGAGCTGCGTGGAATTGCCGAGGCCCATCGAGGCGAACCGCGAGGCGGCGTCGGCTTTCGCCTTCTGCGTCCACTCGTCAATCTTGGCCTGGAGGGCCGGGGTCAGCTCGCCACTGGCCGCCCGGTTGAGCGTCTTCGTGCCGAAGTCCACGGCCGGGGCCGCCGCCGCCTGGGCTTGCTTCTCGGAGGACTGAAGGATTTTGGTCTGCTGGCCGAGTTGTTTCTGGGCGCTCAGTTGATTGCCGATCCCCAGCGCCTGGGAGCCGAGCCCGAGCCCGGCGGTCAGGGCCTTCAATCCGCCGCCGACGGTATCCAGTCCCAGGCCCGAGGCAAACTTCCCGAGTCCGGTGCCGATGTTCCCCCACCACGAGCCGCCACCACCACCTCCGGCTCCCGGCACAGCACCGACCGCCGGTCCCGGCGTGTTGGCCCACCCTTCCGGGATCGTGCTCGCCCCGAAGTCCTGGAGTCCACCAGGATCAGACGGGTAGGCTCCACCACCAACTCCCGATGCGAAGTCAAGCAGCTCGTCCGCCATGATTAGATCCCCGCCGCCGATGCGAGTCGTTCGTGTTCTTGCGCATGGAGAAAGGTCCAGGTCGCAAACTCGTCGCGGTCGTTGAGGTTATAGGAACTAAAATCGGCGGACCCCGAGAGGCCGAGGCCGCCCGCTTCCCCGTCGTGCATGGTCTGATGGGTCGCGTGCCAGTCGTCGGAATTCTCGTCGCCCGGGCCATCGCCCAGGGAGAGCGAGGGGTAGGGCTTGACCCCCTGCGCGGCGAGCTGATGATCGAGGGCGCGATGCCAGAGATCGTGCTGGCCGAGCCAGTCGATGAAGGCGGACTTGTCCCCGAACGGGAGCGACTGCCACGCGATGGGCTGCGGGAGGCTGTTGGACATTACGGCGCGCCGACGGCCTGCTGCGCGAATCCGAGGGCCTCATCCGGGCCCCCAATCGGCCGCGGCATGGTCGTCCCGCCTCCGGGTCTGGGGGCCAAGGCCTGCTCGACCATCTTCGTCGCGTCCTGCGACTCCGGCGTCGCGCCACTCGGGGGCATCGGGTCGCGGGCCGGACTCTCCAAGGATTGGCGGTACTTTGTCCACGCATCGGATGCGCCCGGCATCGCCACGTCCTCCGGGAACTGCGCCACCGTCGCCGCCCAGTCCTCTGGGGAGATGTATTTTTGGAGGTCCATGTTCAGGCCAGTGGACCGCGCCCGGTCTCGTTCCATGTTCGTCATGACCGTGTTCCAGAGTTGCGAGCCCGGCGCACTCCCCTCGGGGCCCGTCTCTGGGAGGAACGGGAGCAGGCCCTTGATGGCCTGATTCAACTCATCGACCGGGACCCCGAAGTCTGAGGTTTGTTTCCATTCGTGGGCGGACCCGCCAGCTCCCGGAAGCGCCGGGATCGAGAACGGGTCCGAGCCGACTCCGTATCCGCCGATCCGGCCGGCCTGATTGGCCTTGAACGCATCGAGGAGTTGGGAGAGTTCGGCGCGCGATCCCACGGTCGGCAACGCCTGATAGAGGGCCCTGAGTCCGGTGCTCTCCTCCCCGAGGGTATTGCCGAGTTTCTCGCCGAACATCGCATAGGGGTCGGGTTTCGGTCCGAGCTGGAAGGGGATGTCTTCGTTGCCGGTGAGTTGTCCGATGAGACCGATCAACATGGCGGCAGTCACGGGAGCCGCGCCAAGGGCGGCCGCCGCACTGAGTCCCGCCGTGCCGGCCACCGCCGAGGCCCCGGCTCCAGCGGTGCCGGCCACCGTGGCGGCACCGCCGAGCGTCTTCGCCGCTGTCCCAAGATCCTTGTTGCCAGTGGCTTGAGCGAGAAGCCCGAGGAGCGCCGCGGCGGCGCCCGCGCCGGTGGCGGTGGTGCCCAATCCGCCCGCCACGTCACCGGCCGCTACACCACCAGGTTCCCCCAAAGATTCCGGGGGTGGCGTGGATAACGCCGATCCTGGTGGCACCTCTCCACTGCCGATAGTGGACCCAGGGAACGCCTGAGAGAATTGCGGATCTCCGAGTGATTCTGGCGGTGGCGTAGACAAGGCCGATCCAGGAGGCGGTGTCCCGGTCCCAGTGTCGGAGCCAATGAGATCGCTCGCAAACTGTCCCGCTTTCGAGGCGGCCGACGCCGACTGCGAGGCGAGACTCAGCGCACTCGGACGAGTAGCCGATGACCCACGTCGAGCCGCCGCCGCTAACGGCCCCCCCTCGGCAGCGCCCGGTCCCGGGCCAGCCCCGCCGGTCCCGACGGTGGTGCCGCCAGCTCCCGTGACGGGCGAGGCGACCGCGCCGCCTCCAGCGGCAGAAGCGCTCGGCAAGGTCTTGAGGCGTTGACTCAGGGCGGGCTGTTGCCGCCCGAGATAGTCGAGCGCTTGGCCCGCCTGATCGTCCGTGAATCCGTCAGCCATTGGGATCTGCGTCACCCGGTCGTGTATCGAGATAGTCAATAAGCAATTCGCGCCACTGCGAGAAGCCCGGCTGAGTTCGCCCGGTATCCAGCTTATCGCGGAGCCAGGACACCAACTCCTTGGTCGTCTCGGCCATGTCTTGGAGCAGGAGTTCCTGCCAGACCGCCCACTTGCTGCCATCGCTTCGCGGCATGCCTTGAGGATACAGTGAGGTCACGGCCTCAGTGGCAACGAGCCGCGCCGCGACGGTGTGAATGTTCACGCCCGGTATCGTGAGCGAGACCACGTCGCCGGACATCAACAGAAAGGGAATCTCCTTCCAGCACAGCGTCACGCGAGAGGCATTGGTCAGGGCCCGCTGGGCGACGGTCATTTCGTTGCTCCGCTTGTGTCTAGATCCACGCGGGAAGGAAGTAGGTAATCCCGGCCAGATCCGTACAAGTGATCCACGAGTTTTGGGTAGGCCCCGTGGGGCTATTCGCACCTCCAGTTAACCCAAGGGTGGCCGTTGCGCCTCCGGCCGGAACGTTGCGAGTGCCCATCTTCAAGATGCCGGTATCGCTCGCACCGAGGACAACGATGGTGTCATTAAAGACCCGGAATGCGCCGCTTTCGTTGTTCAAGTGTTTCGGGTTGAAACCAGCAGACGCCAGTGTAATCCGTCCACCGGATGCCACGCCAGAGTCGATTTTGATATACGGGTTGCCCGTGACGATCCCGGAAATGTAGATGCCCTGCTGCCAGGCGTTGGCTCCGCCGCCCAGCGTCGAGGCGTGGATGCTGATCGCGGTAGTCACCTGGAACGTGCCGACGCTGTTGATGAACAGCCCATAGACCGCGCTCTGGTTTGTCCCGCCCGGAGTTTCCGCCGCCCCGGGATTGGCCGCGTTATTGACGACGTCGAGCTCACAAGCATTGGCGCCCGTGGTGGCAATGGGCGCGCCGACATTGATCTGGGCGACTCCGACGATGCCCCAGATCACGCTCTTGGTCGCGGTCGCTGTCATGTAGGCATAGCCATTGAGCGACGCGATCTGATTGATGCCGGCCGCGGGAGCGGCCACGGCGAAGGCGCGCGTGAGGAGACTCCCGCCGAAGGCCGGCGCTTGAGCCGTGAAGGCCCCCTGGAAGATGGTATCAATGCGCGCGGTGAGGATGCTATTCACCGTCCCGGCGACCGTCGCCTCCCACCGCTCGGTATAGACGGATGGGGTGAGGAAGGTCTGACCCGTGAGCGGAGCGGCGAGGGTGCCATCGACGGTCGTAATCAGCCGCGGGACCGCGACCGCGCCATCGGTCGCGCCGGTTGGAATCCCTGGCGCTCCGGTGGCGGACCCCGTGGAGGCCTGGGTCCAGACCGCCCCATTATCCACGTAGAGTGCGCCGCCCGCGACATCGGTGGCGAGGAACCAGGCCCCGGCATTCCCTGCCGCCGGCCGATTGGCGAGCAGCCCGATGGTGACTTCTCGCGCATTGATATAGGAGGCGATCGTGGACAGATCGGCGTCGAGCTTCGAGATCGCGCTCGGGCTATTCCCGAGAAACACATTGGGGATCGCGAGCGCGCCGGGCATGGATCAGCCGTTGAGAAACACGAAGGGCGTGCCATCCGGGTTGGTGAACACGAAGGGCGTGTCAGCCGGCGTGGTGAACACAAAGGGCAACGCCGCGTCGACCCCGGTATCCCATTCACTCGTCGGGCCAGCTGACAGATGGGCCGCCTCAAGCGTGACCAGATCGGCGCAGGGATACGAGAGCGTCCAGCCGAGACGTTGGCCGATCGTCGGGTTGTCCGTCCGAAACAAGGCATAGCGCACCCCGAGCCAGGCATCCGACACAGGAGAAAAAATCGGGAACACAACGGGTAATGTCAGTGTCCTGGCCTCTGTGGTGAGGGTCACGCTCAAGGAGGTCAATCCGGTCGCGAGCGGAGCCGAGAAATCAAACCCCACGTGGAAGGCCTGATGACCCTCAACGGGGGCGCCCGCATCCGAGAGCTTACTGGAAATCGTGACCGTGCCCTTCGCGGCATCGGAGGGCCGCGCGAAGATCCGATACAGGAATCCACCGGCGTCAATGCCATAGACCTCTGGAACGGTACTGATGGTGAGGGAGACCAGATCCAGTATCCGATTGCCTCCCAGATCCGGCGTGGTGGTGACGAACCATTTCCCTTCGGCGAAGCACAGCAGTCGTGTACTGTGCACGCCTGTCTTCGGGTCGGTGAACGAGAAGAGATAGACGAGGATAATAATGCCATTGAGTTTCACAATGCCGGGTCGAGGTCCGAAGGTAATCGCCGGACCGAGGCTCGAAAAGAATTGATCGAGTTTTCCGGAGAGCTTTTGCGGAGTCACGCCCAGCAAGGAATGAATCGAATAGCCGGTGGAGAAAATCAACGACCGGAAGTACCCGATGACGGAATCCCCGAAGGCGGTGCCGATCGTGGTCACGGCATTCGTCACGGAGAACGTGGTGACGCCGGACACCGTCGCGATGTTGCCGAGCGCGTCGATCGCCGCGATGCCGATGATCCAGAGCTGGGACACGGTCGAGATGAGCCGCTGAATCGCCCCCTGGAACGCATCATCCGTGATCTTGAACGAGCCAGAGCCGTTCGCCGCGACGAAGTCGGCAAAGGCATTGGGGGCGCTAAAGGTCATGGTGCGCGGCGCCGTGCCCAAGAAGGCATAGCCCGAGAACACGGAGAGGGCGTGGCCCTTTTTCGTCGCGTCGATGACGGTGAAGGTGACGCCGTCCCATTTGACATACCCAGCCTTATCGTCGAGGAACAGAACCGGGCCGTCCTGCCAGATCACGATGGCGGTGCCGCTGGGCGATGACGAGAAGGTCTGGACGGGGGCAATCTGGACATCCACGGCGCCGTCCAGGAAATGGTCTCGCATCCACGCCGACCCATCCTCGAAGATCGCGATGGTGACCGGGTGTGGGGTGGTGTTGGGCGCATAGGTGAGCGAGCATCCGTAGGATTCTTTGATCAGCGATCCCGCGTGCAGCGCTGTCCCCCTCGGCCCGTTGTAGAGGGGGGTCGGGGCGATCCCACGGCCGAGCGGCATCGCATTCTCGCACCGATAGAGCTCGTCCTCGTCCAGGGTGAGGCGCGAGTCGGTGACGTTGAGGCCTTTCCAGGCGCGTTGCGTCTGGGTGATCGGCGGGGCCGGCCCCCGGCCGCCGCCGCCCCCACCCCCGCCGGGCGGTCCCGGTTGCCGGGCCATCAGTAGCCTTGCTTGCCGCTGCGCGCGGCGGTGTAGGCGGAGAGCATCTGACCGACCCGGGCCCCTTCGATGTCCCGCATCGCGCGGATGTAGAAGCCAAAGTGTTGCTCGGCCTCGTCATACCGGCGCTGATTGATCTTGGCCAGATAGGCCGCGTAGAACGGAATGGGGACCGTGTAGGGGAAGGGGAGCGGGTCGGGGTCCGCGGCGTTCACGAAGGTGGTGGCGAGGACCGAGAGATCGAAATCCGCGTTGTAGACCGCGCCCGGGGCCGGGGCGATGTAAATCTGATTGGCCCCGTAGCGCGCGAAGCCCCAGGGCCGATTCTGGTAAAAGGTGAGCGCCCGGGCCTTGGTGGTGAGGTCGGTAAAGGTGGGGTTCTCGAGGACGACGCGGGTGCTCCCGTAGATCAGGATCACGTTGATGCAATCCAGCACGGTCTTGTTCGGCGCGAGGGCGGTGAAGGTGTAGAGGTCCTGGCCGATGGTCAAGGGGACGTTGGGGACGTAGGTCCGCGACCCGCCGCTCCAGAGATCCCGCTGATTCGTCGCATCGTTGATGAACACGGTGAGATCGAAGTCCGAGAAATACTGCGAGAGCGTGGGGTTCAGCGGATTCGGGACGTAGGTCGCGGCGAGGTCATGGAGCAACCGCCGCGTCCGCGTCAGATACGTCCCGAGCGTTTCCCCCGCCACGGCCTGTCACCCGCGGAAGCGGGTGCCCCCCGGGCTAGCCGATTTTGATGGTGACGACGTTTTGGTTGCCGCCGCCGGCGTTGCGGAAGCGGACATCGACGCCGTCGGAGCAGAACAGGCCCGGCGACACGCCCGCCGCGGCCGGGGCATTCCACACGCCGCTGTCGTCGAGCACCTCGAAGACGACGTTGGCGCCGAGGCCATAGGCGTAGAAGAGGCCCGCGGCGGGGATGAACGCGCCGCCCGCGCCGGGCACAATGACGGTGGTGAGCGCCTTGCCAAAGATCGAGCCCGAGAGCCCAGTGGCGATCCCGGTCGGAACGAAATCGGTGCCCATGTTAGGTCAGCTCCTTCCTGCGGGCACGAGCGATCCGCGTCCGCTCTCGATGCTTGGCGAGATGCTCGGGGTCCTTGTAGTAGCGTCGGAAGTAGTCCCTGCGGCACTCGCCGCACTTCTTGAGCGGCTTGAGGACCCCATGGGCGCACGGCGGAGCGTAGCGATTGTGTGGCCGCGACGGTCCTCCCTGCGTGAGCACGAGACGGAATTGCTCTCGTTTCTGCGGAGAGAGCCACGGCCAGAGCATTGCGCAGATCGCTTGGACTTGAGGATGGCCAGCCGCCCTGTAGTGGAGAATCGGCTGCCCGCCATATTGACCGCGCTGGTAGGGACCGTAGATCTTTCCGATTCCAACGGCCTCAGCGAATCTGTCAAGAACCCAGCGATCCACTTGGGTGACATCGAGTACTGGGCAGCGACCACGGTATCCCTTTCGATTGGCGAAACTTCCGACGTGGCCCTCTCCATTGAAGAGTCCTGCGGCACAGGCAAGCGCTTCTCTGTTCGGTATGAATCCCATGCCGAGAACATAGCGTCTTCCCTAGACAGAGTCAAAGGTAAGACCGGTCACCTTGGAGACACTCTTCGGCTTGACACAAACCAATTCGGCCACAGTCACGAGCGCGCCGACATAGCCCAGCTGGTAGTTTGCGAGCGTGGACTGGAACCCCGTGAAGGCGAAGGCCGCGGCGCGGTGGAGATACGGCGCGGTGTACTTGCCCTTGAAGAGATAGAGCGTGCCCTCCGTGCCGTAGGCCGGGTCGTAGTAGATCGGCACCGAGCCGACCATGAGGGCGTTGAACGCCGACCGCGGGCCCTCGGGCACCTTGGAGAAGCCGGAGCCCGGCGTGATGACAAACTGCTCGAGGCCCAGGTAGTCGCGGGACAGCCGCGACCACGTGCCCGGGCCGGTCACGCCGAAGTCAGGCGGCTCGCCCTGGTTGAACTTGGACGCGGAGGTGATGTACTGATTGATGAGCGCGCGGGTCGGATCGACCCCGCCCGCGTTGATGACGTTCGCCTGGAGCCACGTGTTGGCCGCCCGCGAGAGGTTGGCGTAGGTGCCGGTGGCCGACGCGATCAGCGGCAGGCCGTCGAGGTCGTTCGAGCCGTAGGTGGCGTTCGTCCAGATCTGGGTCGAGTAGTATTCCGCCTGCGAGTTGCCGGCGTCGTTCATGCGGGCGGCCAGGATCGGGATCACCGCGGCGTCCCACTGGACGAGCCCCTCCAAGCCCAGGAACGGGATCGGGGTAATGATGATCTTGAGGTTCCACTCCGCGTTGACGCCGGGATTGAGCGCGGCCGGCTGGGGAAACTTGCCGGAGGCGTCGGTCGCGACGGTGTTGACGTAGCTGCCCCCCTGCATCGGCACGGTGACCGAGGACATGCCGCCGCCGGCCGGCTTCGCGTTGGCGAAGAGCGCGGCCATCAGCGGCGTCGCGTTGCGGGTCTGGACGATCAGCTTGCCGGTGAAGGCGCGCCGCGTGAAGTTTTGGAGCTCCGTTCCGGCGGGACCGCCTGCGATGATGCCGACGCCAGGGATGGGCATGGGTTACCCGCGTCCTCTCCGTCCGGCGCGCTGGCCGAACATATCCTGATAGACGGCCTCCACAAAGGGCTCGTTGATCTTGTCGAGGTCGGCTCCGGGACCCGCGGTGAGGAGCGCCTTCATCTGCTCGTCCTTGGCGTCGGCGACAAAGGCATCGGAGAGCGCCGCGCCGCGGGGCTCGGCGAGCTCCTTGGACTCGTAGAATTTCTCGACCGCGACGGTCAGCGACTTGGGCCCGATCTCGTTGTCCACCATGAACGTCTCGATGGCGTCCAGATCCTCCGCGGCGCCGCCCGCTTCCTCCAGCCGCGCGCGGAAACTCTGGCGCCGCCGGCCCTTCTTTTCATCCTCGAGCTCGGTGCGGAGCTTCTTGACGGCGTCGAGGTCGTCCTTGAGCTCGCCGCGGATGACCTCGGGGAGGTCGATCTCGGGGACGGACGCCTTGGGGAAGAGGCGCTTGCTGTGGGACTGGATGGCGCGCTTGGCCTCGGGGTCCCCGTAGAGGCGCTCCATCAGTTGGACCCGCGGATCTTTCGACGCGATGTGCGCGAAGACCTGCGGATTCGCGAGGGCGGCCTCGGCGAGCTCGGCGGGCGTCAGGTCTGAGAGATCCGGCATGGTCGCGCTCCTCAGTCGTCGCTACTGTGGCGCGACTCGTCGGCGGTCTTGATCTTGGTGGGCGAGTCGATGTCCATGAGCCCCGACGGCGCGTCGCCCTTGGGCCACTTCGTCGGCGCGTCGAGGCCGCCGTGGTGACTCATCCGTTTCGGGTTGTAAATCATGCCCGCATCCTGCTTGTCGGAGGTGACCTCGCGAATCGGAAACATCTTCGGCCTTACGAGTCCAGCCATGATCTAGCCTCCTTGGGGTGGACCAGCGGGGGGACCGCCGGGGGGACCGCCAGCGCCTGGGACGCCCTGACCCGCGAGGCCGCCCCGGACCACCTGGCCCATATCCATCGCGGCGGGCTTCTGTCCTGGATAGAGCTGTTGGCCCATGAATTTGAGCTCGGCCTGGCCGAGATCCTCGGGCGGCTTGGCGAAAATCTTGCCGAGCTTGGCCGCCGTTTCGGCGAGCGCGATGCCCATGGGCGACTCTTTCGGAAACATCGGGATGGCGATGCGGGCGAGCTCGGTGGCGAGGCCGGCGATGATCTTCCCGCGCGCTTCTTGCCCACCTTTCGCCTGGGGCGCCGCGGCGGGCTCGACCTGCCCCTGCGGCATGGCGGCCATCCCGGGCGGCATGCCCCTCATGGGCGGGCCCTCCACCGAACGACGCGCGCCCGCCGGAGATTCCGGCGGGCGGCGCGCTTGGCGCGGCGGGTCGTCTTACCGACGGCCACGCCGTTTCCCGTAGCGGTGACGGATCATTTCCGGGCGCTTACCGGCGGCCCTTACGCCCGTGCCGACGATTCCGTACGATGACGGTCTCGACCATGGTGTGCTCCTTTTAGACTGCGCGGCTCAGTGCAGCTCGCGTGTGATTACGCAACAGGGCGCGCCGAGCCTGGGAAACTCATCGACGGGACTTCCGACTGGACCCGCGGCGTCCACCTCGTGTCGCCATTGGTGGGGAGACTACGCCCCGCACTATCTGCACGTCAAGAGGACTTTTTGGCGTGGGGTGGGCAGTCCGAGGCGGACTGAGAGGCTAGACGAGCCCTAGCTGCGCGGTCCGCTTGTAGGCCATCGCGCAGTATTCCGGCTTGAGTTCGAGCCCGACGAACCGCCGGCCGAGGCGCTGGCAGACCAGCCCGACCGTGCCGCTGCCGGCGAAGGGGTCGAGGACCGCGCCACGTTCCGGGGTCCCGGCCAGCACGCAGGGCTCCACCAGCGCCTCGGGGAAAGTGGCGAAATGGGCCTCTGGGTACGGCTGGGTCGCAATCTCCCAGACGGAGCGGCGGTTACGCGTGCCGTTTAGAGACCCATGCGTCGCCGCGGTGGGCATTGGCAGAGACGAGACGAAAGGATCGTCGCCGAGCCTGACGAGCGAGCCGGCGCGGTTGCCGTGCTGATGCACTGACGGCTCCGCTATTGAGCGCGCGTCGTAGTAGTACCGCTCGCACTTCGCCAGCAGGAAGAGGTACTCGTGCGCCTTCGTCGGCCGATCCGTCACGCTCTCGGGCATCGGGTTCGGCTTGCTCCACACGATGTCCGAGCGGAGATACCAGCCGTCCGCCTGGAGGGCGAAGGCGACGCGCCACGGGATGCCGACGAGATCCTTCGGCTTGAGGCCAGGTGTGTGCTTCAGGCTCCCAGTTCCGTTGCCGCCCAAAGGATGTGCAAAGATCTGCCGAGCCGACAGCATGGAGGATCCTTCAAGGCGTGACGAGGCCTCGCTTGTCGTGTCGCCACGAGATTGCGCGCCCCACGACCCGGCGTAGGAGTCCCCGAGGTTGAGCCAGCACGTCCCGTCATCGCGCAGCACCCGCCAGACCTCGCGGAAGACGACCACCAGGGCGGCCACGTACTCCTCCGGCGTGCGCTCGAGGCCGAGCTGGCCCATGACGCCATAGTCGCGCAGGCCCCAGTAGGGAGGGCTCGTCACGACGCAGTGGACGGACTGGTCACGCAGCGGGATGGATCGGGCGTCGGCGTTGATGATCACGCGAAGCGTGCTAGCTAGCTATCGAGTAGAACGTCCGCCGCGTCCATGCTGGGCCTGCATCTCCTTGATGGCCAGCAGGCGCTCGCCCTTCTTCGCGGCGGCGTCTTGGAGATGCCGGGCCTTGGACCGGAGGACGTCCACCATCGGGGGGTCCTTCATGGTGACGTAGTCGGCGAGGTCGATGGCGCCAGCCTTGAGGAGATTGTCGGCCTCGGCCTTGATCGCGGCGGCGTAGAGCGGGGAGGCCGAGTGGGCGGCGACCAATACCACGGTTTCCTTGGGGATCTGGGTCAAGAGGAAGCGGGCGCCGTCGGGCTTCACGAGGGCCTCGGGCTCGAGCATCCGGTGGTAGCGCCAGACCAGGGTCGCGATCTCGCTGACCGCGTGCTCCACCCGCATCGCCAACTCGCGCGGCCGGGCCGACGCTAGGGTCGCCATGACGCCGACCTGATTGCCGGCGCGGATGCCGGGCTCGCCCTGCCCCTGGAGGAGCAGCGGGAGGCCCCCCTGGTCGGCGAATTGCTTGTCGATCCCGTCCACCTCGGCGAACGCCTCCGGCACCCGCCGAAGCCCCCCAGGACGATGGGCGGGTCCAGTTGGAGCTCCATCATCTTGTCGATCTGTTCCATGCGGCGCTCGCGCCAGGCCTGCAAGCCGGAGAGATCATCGACCTCGGAGAAGCCCCACGTGTAGTCGGGCGGTGGATCAAACGCGAGCTGGACAAACGGATCAATGCCGCTGATCCCCGGCGTGCGGCGGTCCCAGATGATGTCCGCGAGCTCGCCGCCCGGCGCCAAGCACGTGAAGACCCGCCAGTCGCCGATCCGATCATCGACCACCCAGAGCTCGGCGCAGAGGGTGCGCGGCGTTTCCACCATCGCCTCAAACTGAATCGGGCCCTGCACGAGCGCGCCGCCGCCGGAGAGCGGCGCGCCGACGTTGTCGAACACCATCGTGGGCGAGGTGCCGCCCATCGTCTCCGTCCCGGCGCCGAGCTCGGACCAGGCACGGGCTTGGCGGAGTAGTTCCTTCTCCCGCGGGTGCCCGGTGAGCAACCGCTGGATCTGCGCCATGTCGAGGTAGAAGAAATGGATGAGGGCCTCTTGGCGATCAAAGGGCCGGTCTTCCTCGAGGACCCCGACATCCGCCGGATCGGGCACGAGGGTCACGCGCGGCTCGCCGTGCTGCGCGGTCACCTTCCAGACGACCGAGGGGTACACGTGGGCCCAGCGGACGCCCGTCGCAATGGTGAGGCCCATCCCCCCGCGCTCGTCGTGCCACACGCGATGAAAGTCGTCGCGCGCCACCTCGAGCTCGGTGGAGAAGGTGTCCCCGTAGCGGACCGGCGTCACCATCCCGAAGCGGGCGCTCTCCGATTGGAAGAGGTACGCGGCCGACTGCCGCACGTGCGTCTTGAGCTTGTTGTAGATGGCCTTCTGGCCATCGGCCGCGCCGTTGACGTACCACGAGCGCAGCTCGCGGTGGTAGGACTGGCGGGTCGGCCGGCTGATCGAACACTGCCGGCCGATCTCCACCGCGAGCTCGCGCCGCAGGTCGGGCTTTTCGGGCAGTCTCACGGAGCGGGCGGGATCGCCTTGAGCGCCGTGTCGATGGCGGTGACCTTGGTCTGGATCGCCGTCGCTGACGCGAGGGCGGCGGTCAGGTCCACCGAGGGGGGCAGCGTGCCAAGCTTGGCGATGAGCGCTTGGACCTCGGTCGCGAGGCCGCTCACTTCGCCGCCAATCGTGTCGAGGGCGGTGCTGCTCGCGTCGAGGGCCGCTTGCAAATCTGAGAGCTGGGTCATGATGGTCTCCTGGTTGAGGGTGAGGCGACGGAGTGTCCGGTACAGCGTCTGGAGCCCGGGGCCGCCGCACGACGGACACCGGGGCGCCTCGAGGACGAACGGGCCGAGGCGGACCAGGTCGGTCATTCGTCGCTCTTGGGTCGGCCGACGACCTGCGTCGGGACGCCGAGGCCCGCCTGTTTCAAGAGCGAGGACACCGGCCCATACGGATCGCGCAGCCGCTCGCGTCGCATCTCCGCCGACGAGAGGGGCTTGCCCTTGCCGGGTTCCGCGCCGAGCTGCGCCGCCGCCACGGGATCGACCGGCATGGCCATCGACTTGAGCTTGTCGTAGCGCATCGGATCATCGACGCGGTAGCCGTCCTCGTCGCGGGGCGGGGTGTAGCCCGGCTTGTGGGCGTCGTGATGGTCGAAGCCAGCGCGGAGGAGCGCGCCACTCCGCGCGAAGTGAGAGGACGAGGACAGGCGCGGATCACGGTCCGGGGCGGAGCCCCGCAGAATGGTGACCTTGTTAAACAACCGGGTGATGCGCTTCGAGCCGCACCGCGGGCAGCGGGTCGAGTCGATGGGCAGCTCGTAGACCGGCGCGCCCTCGGGCGTCCCGCACTTCTTCGACTGGCAGGCGTAGTCGGCCGTCGGCGTCATGGCCCGATCTTCTCACACGCGAGGACCTGGGAAATGGGAATGACGAGTGTATCCCAGGCCGTCTCCTCCTGCTCGTGACCCCCACAAATCCTCACGGCGAGATCGTCGGCGCCGAGAAAGTATCCGACGCTCTCCACGGTGTTCGGTTGGATCGTGATCGCGCGTTCGACTGGATCTCTAAGCGACGCGCCACCGCAGGCATCAAGCCAGACCACCCGGACGATCTCCCAGCGCTTGAAGGCGCCGAATTCTGAGCGTGTCATGGACCAGGAGTATAGCGCCGATGTAGGCGGAAGTGGTCCCCGATGTCGTAGAGGCGGATGTACTTGTCGAGCTGGGGACGGCTGAGCCGGAGGGCCCGCGCCACCAGATGTTTATAGCCCTGGGACCGCTTGGCCGTCATGACGATTACCCGCTTGCGCTCAAGGTGGACATACTCGGCCAGCGACACCGGGGCGCGGTCGCCGGGGGGCGGGCCACCCCGGAGGGTCATGCGCCCGTCATTCGCCATCTCATCGCCCCGGGCCTCCGGGACGCACGCCATAGGGGCGCGGGATCTCGAGCGCGTCGTGCGCCTCGTCTTTGGTCCGCATCTCGCGGAGAAAGGACCGGAGGAGCCGCTCGGCGGCGGGGGCGGCTTCCTTGGCCGCGGTGCGGGGGGCCACGACGGCCTCGACTTCTTCCATTACCGTGTTGAGCCAATACTCGACGGCCATCGCCGCGGTGACCGCGAGATCGTCGTGCAGGCCGGCGGAGGGCTCGATCCGGCCGCCGTCGCGCCGCAGGGCGACCACCTCGGAGACGAGGTCGCGATCCCGGATGACGAGGGCCCCGCGCTCCACGGTGTCGCGGAGCTGCTCCATGAGCGGCTCCTGCGTGCTGGGGCCCGTCTTCCATTGGCGGTTGAACGTGGGGGAGAGCACGTCGGGGCGCGACCACAGGTATTCCTCCACCGCGCCGACGACGTCGTGGAGGGAGCCGTGCCGGCGGGTGAGGCCGAGCCCGCGGTCCTTGAGGCGCTTCATCTCCTGCATGACCGCGACGCCGGGCCCGTTCACGTCGTAGATCAGCCAGCGCCCATAGTTCGCCGCGAGGTGCGCGAGGACCCACGCGAATTGGTACATGGTCCCGATCTGCGAGCGGTAGGTCGCGACCTGCACGAGTTGGTCCGGGAACGCGCGCCAGATGGTGACGGCGAACGCATCGGCCTTCGTGCTCGAGCCATAGGCCGGGTCGCCCGCAGTGATATAGAGCCCGCCGGGGTTCGGCTGCTCCCAGACCACCAGGGTCGCTTCCTCGAGCGGGACCTCGGTGAGGACGTCGTCGCGCTCATCGAAGGTGAGCCCCCAATCGTAGCGATACCCCACGGGCACGGGCGCGCGGGAGAGGGCGGTGCGGAGGCGGAGCGAGGTGGTGGCGCTCACGAATTGCGAGCCGCTCGCCTGGAAGGCCTGTTCCGGGAGCCACGGGTATTCTTGCAGCGTCTTCGCCTCTTCGCCGTTGATCCCCTTGCCCTCGGCCTTGGTGAAGCGCCACCAGGCGAGCTGCTCCGGCGAGATCGTCGCCGCGAACCGCCGCGCCACCTCGGCCATCCACTCGGCCTCATCCTGCGAGGGCGGGGCGGCACCGTAGGCTTCCCACACGGCGCGCTGCGCGCGGGTGATGACGCGCGTGTCGAGCTGCCACCAGCCGATAAAGAGGGGCTTGGACGCGACGGAGCCCTCGGCCTGGTTCCACATCTTGAAGAGCTCGCCGTAGCCCTGTCCGGTGCCGACCCAGAGGTAGAGGCGCATCGGGTGCTCGGTGGCGAGGGCCGCGTTCAGCGCCGAGAGCGCGTCGGCATCCTCCCACGAGTCGAGCTCCTCGAAGTGCCCATAGTTGACGCCGCGCGAGCGCCCGAGCTGGCCCTTGTTCTTGAGGTTGGCCGCCGAGAACATGAGGCGCGAGCCGAGATAGCCGGGCGCGTGCTTGAAGGCCAGTTGCAGCCGGTTGTTCACCCGCACCGCGCGACGGAGACGCGGCGGGATCGAGGCGAGCATCTCGCTGACGGTGTCGCGGTGCAGCTCCTTGTTGGGGTCGGAGTCGGCGATATAGAGGCCCTGCATCCCGCCAAACCGCATCATCCAGAACAGGTCGAGCGCCCAGAGGAGCGTCGACACGCCCAATTGGCGGGCCTTGAGGATGACAAAGTCATGGAAGCCGGCGGCCATCCACCGGAACACCTGATCGAGGAGATAGACCTGCGAGGAGATGAGGCGGAGCCGGATCATGCCGAGCTCTTTCGAGGGGATCGTCAGCTCGGCGCAGAACCGAACAAACTCGTCGCGGAGCTGGCCCCACGTGGTGCCGCGGAGTGTCGGGACCGGGCGGTCCCGCCAGTCGCCATCCCCCACTACATTCACACCTGGGCCCCGGACAGCAGCTCCACGCTATAGACGATGGGCTCGGCGCCGACGACCTCGCGGTGCTGGTCGATCACGCGAATCCCGGTGAGCTGCCCGCGCTGGGCCACCGTCCAGTGCGCATCCGCGAGGCCGGTCGCGGCCCCGTAGGTCTCGCGGTAGCCGATGGGGCGCCAGACCGCGCTGCGTCCGGCGCGCACCTCGACGCGGTAGGCCACGTTCACACCCGCCACGTTAACCGGCCAGCGTGGCGGAAGGCAAGCGCGCGTGGGCCGCCAGGAAGGCGCGGACCTCGCCCACCGAGTAGCCGACGGCGAGCATCGTCCGGGCCCGCTTGAGCGCCCCCATGCGGACGGTCCGCGTGTGGATCTCGGTCAGGTGCTCGGCGACCTCGGCGGATAACTGGTCGATCTCCCATTGGGTGGCGACGTCCATACGTGAGGATCTCCTCTTTGTGTGTGGTGGTGAGCGCGCGGGGCCGTCTGCTCCAGCACGGCCCGCGCGTCTTGGACCCGCTCGTTGAAGCGGGCCAATTCCGTGGACGAAAGCGTGAGACCGAGCGAACGCGCGCGGATGAGCCGCTCGGCGTCCAGCGTGAGGGCCTCGAGTGCCTCGCGTTCAGTCATGTCGTGATCGTGGTGCCGTTCGGGAGCTTGATCTTCAGCCCCACCTTGCTCACCGTCACGTCGACCGTCGGCGGCGGCGGCGGGGGTGGCGGCGGCGGGGGCGGCGCTGGATTGTTCACCGTGAGCCGGGCGACGGGCGACAGCCCCTCGTTTGGTGGCGTCGCGGAGTCCAGCGCGTGTGCTTGCAGCGTGTGGAGACCGTTGCTCAGTGTCGTGGTGTCGACCACCACGGTGAACGGCACCCGAGGCGCCGTCGCGTACAGCACACCATCGACGAAGAGCGTGACCTTGCTCACCGCGTCGTCGATGTCCGTGGCCTGGATGGAGACCGTGAGGTTGCCCAGCACCACCTGCCCGTCTGTCGGGCTGGCGATCAGCACGACGGGCGGCGTGGTGTCGGGCGGTGGGGGCGGCGGCACGATGACACCGCTGGCGGCGTAGCGATAGAGATAGAAATTCGGGTCCTGCGTCTCCACGCCGCCCATGAGCAGCAGGCAGTTATTGAGCGGGTCGAACGCGGCGACGCGGCCCCACACCGGCAGGCCGACGGGCTGCGTGACCGGGAACGTGCCGGTCGAGAGCTTCTCCCACGCCTTCGTGGTCGGGTGATAGGCGTACATCGTCGCGCTGCTGGGCGGGGTGTTGACGAAGTCCTGCACGAGATAGAGCAGCACCGAGTTCACCGAGTCCCACATCGGATAGGCGAGGTTCTCGGTGATCAGCGCGCCACCCGGCACCGGGCCGAGTTCGGTGAACGCGTACGTATCGAGATTGAAGCTGTAGAGCTTGGCGTGCACGCCGTCGATGGCGTAGACCACGCGCCCCACCAGATCGGGCGCGAGGTATTCCTTGTTGATGCGCACGTTGTCGAATGGCGACGGGATCGCTTTACGAGTCCACGTCAGCGTCTTGCAGTCGAGAATGTTGAGCACGGTGCCCGAGCCGCCGTTGAAGCCCGCGCGCACGAGCACGTCCTTGACCGGATCGTAGACGCTCATCCAGGTCTCAGCGACGTCGGGGCCGAGCCCGGCGTGCATGCGTTTCCAGCGTGACGCCAGCGGCGCGGCGGGATCGAACTGCATTACGTCATCGAGAATGAAGCCCGCGTCGTCGCTATTGTTGGTCGTCTCGCCGGGGGCCAGGTCGTTCGACGTCACCATCTGACCGGGCACCATCCAGAAGACCTTGCGCGAATCGTCCCACTGCCAGCCGACGAAGTCCGGATGCTTGGGCTGCACCGACGGCGGCGGGAAGCCGTCGTACGGATACTCCTGTGACCATCCAGTGTTCTGACTCGTACCCGCTGCGGCGCGCGCGGCGACGTTGAGCGCCCAGATTTCCTGCTGATACGAATTGTTATACTTCGGGTTTGCGTAGTCGCCGCCGATGAAGTAGAGCTTGCCGCTCGGCTTGTGCTGCGCGATCGTCGTGTGCTTACCACTCTGCATGCCGCTGCCGAGATCAGGCAGCTTGAATGCCACGAACGTGTTGTTCGGTATGTTCAAAGAACCTCCTCCTCCCCCTGGGGGTGGTGGCGGCGGGGGCGGCGGGGGCGGTGGCGGCGGCGTTCCACCCGGCAGTTGATACGCGTACACCGGGTCGCTGATCTTGTTCACCAGGAGCAGCCGGCGCGTCACGGGATCGAACTGAAAGCGCCCAAAGGTCCCTTGGGGATTGATCCTGGCACTCGACCCGTCCTGCCACGCGAGCAGCGGCGGCGGGGTGCCGCCCTGTGGGAGCGCGAGGCGCCCGCCGGTCGCGAGGTCGATCTGCACCACCGTCGCGCCGTCGTAGCCGTAGCCGATGGGCGCTGCGGGGTCCACGTCGAAGCACGCGCCCGCGCCTAGGTCGAGCGGGAGCGTGGCGAACGTGTTCCTGGTGGGATCGAACACCTTGGCGGGGTTATACGTGGAGCTCCCCACCAGGAACACCTTGTCGAGCAGCGGGTGGTAGCGAGCGATGGCGCCCGCATCCGACCCGTTGGCGAACGTGGTGACGACAGTGTGGGCGTTCTTGGCGACGTCATACCGAATGACGCTGCCGGGCACCGTGAAGATCCACACCACGTTGCGCGTGGGATCGTAGACGCAGAGCGAGGCCACCGAGCTATCGGGGCAGTCGGCGAGGCGCACCCATGTGGCGATGGCGAGGTCGAGCATCCAGCAGCCGCGCGAGCCACCTGCGCCGCCGACGCTCGGGGTATGGTACGGACACCCGCCATAGACGAAGAATCCGCCGGCGGGGTTGAACGTCGGGACGAAGGCCAGGCCGCCGTAGGAATGCCGGGCCGCCGCGCTGCCGTCCGGGTAGGCTTCCACGCCGGGCCCCGGGTCGGGCACCGGCGCGGGCGAGCCCTTGAACAGGAGCGACCACGCGCCGCCGTCGATTGGGAACGCGGGGACCTCATTGCCGTCGTAGTCGCCATCGCCGCCCCCAAAGACGAGGAGGCGCCGGCCCTTCGTATCGAGGGCACCGCCCGACCACGCCTCCATGATGTTGGCGCGATTGCCATGGGTCACCGAGGGCACGGGCACGTCGGCGAGTTTGTTGGTCGAGAGTATGCCCCAGGTGTTCACGGGGAGGGCCACCATAAGATCACGTCCTTTCGGTCAAGGGTGTCCGCATTCAGACGCGCGGCATCGGCGCGTCGGGCCAGTGGCCGACCACGAGCCGGACGACCACGGCCAGCAGCGCCCGCACCACGCGGTCAGTCATAGCACTTCATCATGCGCGGGGCGTTGGCCGCAGGCCGCGCAGCGAAATTCCACGACGTCGCGGTAGATCGGCTCCCAGATATGCCAGCCGAGCCGACACCAGAAGGCTAACGGCTTGGCGCGCGCGCACCCGCAGTCGGGATAGTGCGTCGCCGCCGCCGCGACGACGAGTGAAACCACGAGGACCGCAGCGCCCCCTAGTGCCCAGATCATGACGGGATCACCCGGTCGGGGCAATCGCGCCCGCGCGCATCGAGGCACCACTCCGTATGCTCATGGCCGACCTGATCCACGCGCCGGGGCGCCCGGCCCAGCCCGAGATAGGTGCGCTTGACATGGGCCATCCAAGCTAACGCGCCCACGACGAAGACCAGATACGCGACCGCCACCGCGATCCCCACCATTTGCAGTATATCGTGCATGGTCTCTCTCCTCACTTGACGAGTAGCCCCCGGGGTCCGAGGGACCAGCCCAGCATCCGATTGAAGGCGTCGGCGGTCATGACCACGAGGGCGGCGGACCGCAGGCCGGGGCCGCGCTTGACCTTGGCGGCCACAAAGCCGAGTTTGCCGCGCAGCATCCCATGGGCGTCGGCGGTCTCGGCGAGCGTCGTGAGCTCCTCGAGGCTCAGGCGGGAGACGAGCTTGCACTGCGCGACGAAGACCGGCCCCTCGCAGTCGAGCACGTGGCCCGAATTCGCCGGGTAGCGCTTGCCTTGGATCATCGCGGCGACGTCGCGCTCGAACTGTTTCCACTTGGCGTCCATGTTAGTCGGTGCCTCGCTCTCTCTCGGTGTCGATGAATGACCGTCCAAACGGCTCGGCGGCCTGTTCGGCGATCTTCTCATCGGACAGGATGGTGACGGGCCGCGGGATCTGGCACACGCAATGCTCCCCGCCCTCGCAGCCGGGCCGGTGCATCGGACGCAGGACGCCAGCGAGGAAGTCCGCGCAGATCGCTTCCAGTGCCGCCGCGGCACTGACCTCGGGGAAGCCGGCCCGTTTCATCGCGAGGCGAAAGACCTTGATGAGATCGTGGTCTTTGAGATAGGCCTCGGTGTGGCGCATCCACGCGGCGCCGTGGGGGGTGCTCATTGGCCCGGCCCCGACTCGGCTGGGTCATCGCGGCGCTCCGCTCGGAGGGAAAACTTATCCGGCGCATAGAGGACCCGGAAGCGAAACGCGCCGGCGCCCTCCGGGTCCACCACGAGCCGGCCGCGCTGGTAGGGCCATTCGCACCGCTCATGATGGGGGAGGCAGAGGTGGACGACATGGTCGGGATCGTGGTGCGCCCGCCGGGGTTTCATGACGTGGTGATGCTGGCGCGCCGGGCGCGGGCAGCGGACGGGGGCGGGGACCCACGACTCGGCGGTGAATTCACACCGCCCCGCGCTGCGCGCGTCCACGAGTTGATAGACGGCCTGCCAGTCGGCCTCCGACTGCTCTACCTTGGCCGAGCGCCGGCGCATCGGGGCGTAGGAGCGGAGCGAGCGAAACCAGCTCATGAGGCGCCCTCAATTCCACGCATGGCGTAAGTCTCCCGGGATCATCCCATAGCACCGCGCCCACACGCGGAGGGCCGGCCAGTCGCGGCGCCAGTCGGTCACGGCCAGTAGACCCCGCGCTGCGCGTGCCATTCCTCCTCCATGAAGCGCAACCAGACCGAGAGCACACCGTAAGACAACGCGATGCCGACGACGACCCCAAGGCCGAACCAGATGAATGGCATGGCGGTCACGGCGCCGCCGGCAGGGTCAGGGCTAGTGGGTAGTCGATCTGGGGGACGGTCACGCGGCCGGACTCGCGTTCCCAGATTTGTTGGGCCGCGAGGAAGAGGGGCAACTGATCCTCGATCTCGGTGAGCTTCCATCCGGCCTTGTTGCGCCGGTAGCCCACTTGGAGGATGCCGAGGTGCCAGGGCGCGTCGGGCAGCGCGAGGCTCGCGATGAGATCGGTGTGCTTATAGGCCGAGACCTGGATCTCGTGCTCCGGCCACACATCCTTGCTCGTCTTCCAATCGAGCAACCACGGGCCGGTCGACAGGCCCTTGGGCGGGGTCCTGAACATCCCGCACCAATCGACGGTCCCGGCGTAGTTGTGCTGCTCGCTCACGACGGTCAGCTCGCGTTCGAGGGTGACCGGCTGACACGCGGTCCAGAACGCGACAAAGGACCGCAAGCAGTCGTACTCCTCGAGGGAGAGCTCGGCCTCGTTCTCCTCGCTCCCCGCGTAGCGCGCAGTCATCTCGACCGTGCCCCCGTCGATGAGATCCTGAATCGCCCGGTGGACCCGCGAGCCTTTGTCGCCGGCCGCGACCTTGAGGGCCTGGGCCTCATCCCAGCCTTGGTCCGCGAGCCACTTGTAGAAGCCGATCCCCTTGGGGTAGTGGCCGGCGATCCACGTGACGCTCGGGACGAAGCGGAAGGACTCGGGCAGGCCCGAGATCTCATTCTTGACGGGCACCGCATACCAGCGCTCGTCCATCGTGGTGATCTGGACCACGCCGCCTTGCACCACGCGGAATTCTTTTTTCATTTACCCTCGTTTCTGGGCCACGTGAATGGCGTCCCACACGGCGCGCCGATGCGCGGGGCTCCCGGGCTCACTCCGAAAGAGCGCCCACACGCGGTCGCGCTGCGCCTTGGGGACCTTGTACCAGTGCGGCCGGCAGAGGAACCCGTCGGCATTGGTGGGGCGCCCGTCGCATCCGGGGACCGCGCACTCGCTCATCCGGTGGCGGCTCCGTTGGCGTTCGGGTCGATGATCCGACTCTCCGCCTTGATGTCGGCGCGGATCTTCTTGGAGAGAAGCTCCATGTAGGCGGAATTCACGAGCGCGAGCGCGATCGGGTCGGGGAGTTGGGTGACGATCTTGAGGGCGGCGCCGCCCGCCGAGGTCTGCTCCATCTCGATGACGACGCGGAAGAGGGTGCCGGGGCGCTCGATGGTCATGTCGCGGCCTCGGTCTTCGGCGCGGCCTCGCGCCGCTCCATGCCGAGGGGCTCCCACCATTCGGCCTCGACCACCCAGGCCCCGTCGACTTTCTTGGCGGTGGTGTGGCGCTCCCAGATCTGGCCGGTCGAGTCGAGCGCTTGGGTGATGCCGGACATGCCGCGCTGGACGGCCCACGCCTGGATAAAGCGGCGCTCGCCCTGGGCCCGGGTGCCCTCAAGCGAGACGGGTGCGGAGGTGTACTGGCCCACGGCGGCGCGCACCGCCCGGAGCTGGGCGCGGGCGATCCTGAGCGAGAGCGCGAGGCCGGAATCAGTCGCCCGGCGCGCGGCCGGCTTGAACGGCGGATTCTTTCCTCGGCGACCCATCAGCTCAGTACCTTTCTTTCGGGCGAAGTCTCACGTCCTCGACACGCACCCGCAGGGTAGTTCCGCTCTGGAAGGTGATGTCGAAGTAGGCGGGCGGGCTCCCGTTGCTCTGCGGGCCGAAGCGCACGCCGCGGAGCGTAAAGAGCTCCGTGAACGTCGGTCGCATCACGGTGCCTGCGAACCACCCGCACATCAGGATCGCCATGGCACTCGGCGTCTGGTCCTTGCCGGTCAGCTCGTCGCGAGCTGCCATCAGAGCCGCGCCCCGCACCGGGGGCACTTCACCGGCTTCTTGACGCGGATGGTCCAGGTCGCCTCGCACTTGGGGCACGAGGCCTGCGGCAGGGTTTTCATGGTGCTCAATTGAGGCTCTCCATGTGGAGGCCGGTGGTGAGGCGGACGAACCAATAGCCGTGACGCACGAGCCAGAAGACCGCGAGCGCATTAACCTCGGCGGGGGTCACGGCGTCCACTTCTCATAGCCGGCGGCCTCGGCCTTGCTCTTGCAGGTCGCGTAGGCGTTCTCGATCTGGTAGACATCCACCGCGACCAGCGGGGACGTGATCAAACCGAGCAGACCGAAGCCGGGGTTGACCTGGTACGAGGACTTGTGGCACACCGCGACAGCATAGGTCTCAGGGTGACGGTAGGTTGCGGTCTTTGCCGACACACACCCGCCGAGCAGCAGCAGGGCCACGCCGATCAGTCCGCCTCGGACTGCGTTCATGTCACAGGCCCTCGGCGACCGCGTCGTCGGCGCGCTGCACGAGGGCGAGCCCGCGGCCGGGCGTCGTGGCGGACGTCCGGGCGATGGCCAGGGCGCCTTCGAGGGTCGGGTGGCGGAAGGCCCCGCGGTCGTCCGCGTGGTAGATGGACCATTCGACGATGGGGGACTTTCTACCGTGGTCTCGCCCGTTGTGGAAGTGTGACCACACGTCGACCGAGATGCTAAAGGACACGTCGGGCCAGAGGATCGCGAGCTCGGCGAGCGCTTGCTGAATCGTCATGAGGTGATCTCCTTCGCTGCCATCATGATGGAAAGTTGGGGACCCTGTCAAGCCTTTTCTTACTCGTGCCTCTTTCCGCTCGCGTCTGGTCACTGGGCCCCCTTGGCCGCGCGGATCGCGGCGCGGGCCTTGGCAATAGAATCGACCATCGTCCAGCGCACGGCTTCGCTACTCGGTGTATCGACTACGTACGGGTAGGCTTCCATCATCGCGGATTCAGCGCTGACCAGCGCCTCCAGCAGCGCGGGCGCGGCGGCGTGGAGGGAACAGTAGGTCGTTTCCATCGGCCAACACTCGCACTCGCGACTCTCGGGGTCTGGGCGAGTCATCTCTCGGTTTCCTTTAGGACGGCTTGGGCCATCGCTTGAATTAAGGCGATTCCCTGGACAGCGTCCTCAAACGTCATGCTGGCTATGGTCTCAAGCGTTTGTAGCATGCGGGGCGCGGCGGCGTGGAGGGGGCAATGCTCAACTCCATAGCCTGAGTCATGACAGTCACACTCTTGGCGCCGTGGTCCCGGCGTGTGGGCGGGCATTAGGCGGCCTCCTCGAGCAATCCACCTTCTAGGACGACGGCGGCTGGCTGGAATGGGTCGCCCATCGGAAACGAACAGACGTGCCACGTGTTGGCCCATCCGTAGCAGTCCGGGCAGAACGCGACCGGCCCGAGGGCCTCGGCCGCGCGCCGCATGGCGTCACCCACCGTCGTGGGGTTTTTAAGTACCGCGATCTTGCGCCCCATGTCACATCCCCTGCATGCCGCGCAGGGTGGCGCGGATGGCGTAGGCGGTAGCGATGCGCACGGGGAGGGAGAGGTCGCGCGGGCAGGCGGCGTGGTAGGGGCAGGGCCCCGTGGGGTGCATCTGGTGCCAGGTGGTGCAGTAGTCTTCGGTAAGGGGGAGTCTGCGCGTCCCGAGCTGCGTGAGGTGGTTCATTGTGGTCGCCTCCGTTACTGTCTGGCGTTCGTTGCGTCTGCTGTGTCAAGGTAGCAAGGCCCGGGCCAAAGTGCCACCATCATGATGGCGGACAGTTAGCGCGGGGGTCTGTGAACCAGGTTGCCGTGTTTCGACACTCGAGGTGTCACCGGGCGGCAATCCGTTACACAGACAGGCGGGGCCCTCGAGCTTATCGGGCGGAGCCCGCTACCCCATCCCCTCCCACAAGGGCCACGACACAGAGGGAGGGAGGAGCTCGGGGGGCGCTCGAGGCGTCGGGCGGCAGGGG